>VTLG01006147.1_pt1 | contig 21650 bp, 32 predicted proteins | sample 4694571 | NCBI WGS metagenome assembly VTLG01 (sample SAMN12604809, study PRJNA352737) | marine metagenome | biome: ENVO:00000447; feature: ENVO:00000209|ENVO:00000569|ENVO:01000036; material: ENVO:00002151; isolation source: viral sequences binned using virsorter ... | reverse complement strand
GCAGAAGAAGCCCAAGAAGAAAGGCGGCAAACTCAATGATTTGCCAGGCATATCTGAGCCGCGCCGCGTTGAGCTTGAGCTTGCCGACATTGAAACCATTGAAGAGCTTGCTGCTGCTGATGAAGTGTTACTGCGCAACATGGGTGAGCCGTATGTGCAGCTCAAAAAAATTGCCAGGCTGCACATTGATGCAAAGCCCAAGCGAATCCGCAAGCCAGCGGCAGAACCAGTAGAGGAGCCGGCTGATGAGCCTGCTGACGATAGCCCAGACGATAGCTGACTTTACAGGGTTTGAGCGCCCCAGCACCGTAGCTGGGAACACAGATCCTATCGCAAGGCAGCTTCTGGCCATAATTAACCGCGAGGGCAAGCAGCTCATGCGGTCAACCAACTGGCCAATCTTGATGAAGGAACACACCTTCTCCACGGCCAACGGAACTCAGAACTATGCGCTGCCGACAGACTTTGACAGGTTTGTCAGTGGCACAGCCTACAACCGCAGTGATCTGGACCAGATGACCGGGCCTATCACTCCGCAGCAGTACCAGGCCGACAGGTTTGGAACGACCAGCACCGGCATCATTGATCGCTTCCGTCTGAAGTCCAGCAGCAACGCGCTGCGGTTTGACATCACTCCGACTCCGACCGCTACAGAAACAATCGGCTTTGAATATGTGTCAAGCCACTTCAACCAAACCAGTGGCGGCACCTCGCAAGCTGCTTTTGCTGCTGATACCGATGTCGGCATCCTCGATGAAACATTGATAGAGATGGGCGCGACTTGGCGCTTCAAGCAGGCTCACGGCCTCACTTACGATGAAGACTTCCGGCAGTATCAGCTTGAGCTGCGTCAGGCGATTAGTCGGTCGGGCGGTGCGCCAATCATTACAATGACCGATGCAAGGCGTCTGTTGGTCAGTCCTTACTCCTATAATTTGCCTGATAGTGGCTACGGGATCAGCGGCTGATGCTGCAGGCGCTTCCACAATCCCGCCGGTTTGCAGTCAAAGCAGCGGCGGTGCCGGCTCCTGTGGGCGGCCTGAACAGCCGGGACAGCATCGATGCCATGCCGCCGACTGACGCCATCGTGATGAGCAACTTTTTTCCGTCTGTTGAAAAGGTGACACTGCGTGACGGCTTTACTCAGTTCTGCACTGGCATCGGCACAGGCGATGTTGAAACGCTTGTTGAACACAATGCCGGCGCAAACCGTCAGCTCCTGGCTATCGGCAGCGATGGCGTCTTGTACCAGATTGATAGCGGCACGGCTGTCAGCAAAAAGACCGGCCTTGCCAACGGCAGGGCAGAATCGGTTGAGTTCAACGGCCTTACCATCTTTGTGCCGTCGGGGGCGAACGTGCCTTTTAGCTGGAACGGGTCAAGCGCCAGCGATCTGTCGATCACGCTGTCTGATAGCGCGAACGCAAACACGCTAACCGGCGTTCATGTTTATAAAAATCGCGTCTATTATTTTACCGGCACAGATCAGAACTTTTACTATTCTGCGACTGTAGACACCTTCCAAGGCAACTTCACCAAGTTCCCCACCGGCCTGGTTGGCACCTTTGGTGGCAACCTCATCATGATACAGACGATCACGATTGACGGCGGTGAAGGCGTTGATGATCTGCTGGCCCTGATTATGAGTAGCGGTGAGGTTCTTGTTTACAGCGGCTCAGATCCTAGCTCATCCAACTTTGCCTTGGTTGGCACCTTCCGCATCGCTGAGCCGGTCAATGAAAAGCGTGCCTGCGCCAAGCTCGGCGGCGACGTGATTGTGATGACTAAAGAGGGCTATCTGCCGCTGAGCGCTGTAATACGGCAAGACAATGTGGGTGCCAAAGCTGCTGCAATATCAGAGAAAATCAGAGGCACTGTGATTGCCCAGGTCAAGGCCACTGGCACCTCTACAGGCTGGCAGATCTTTGTCAGCCCTGATGGCGATAAGGTAATTTTCAACTATCCGACCGGCGAGACAGACGCCTACAACCAGCACGTTTTCAACCCCATTATTCGCGCCTGGTGTGTTTTTGAGAACGTGCCGGCAAATGTCTGGGGTCAGTTCAACGGAGATACCTATTTCGGCAGCGCGTCCGGCAAGGTCTTCAAGGTCACGGGCGACAGCGACAACGGTGAGAACATCGTCGGCGATATCGTCACGGCCTACAACTATTTCGGTGACCGTGCCAGCTTCAAGCGCTTCAGTTCAGTCCAGCCGATGCTGGAAGGCGACACCGATGTCGTTTTCAGCTTTGGAGTGGCGACAGATCAGAAGCCGGCCAGCACAATTGACGTTTCACCTGTCACTTTCGCCAGTAACTTGGCGGCCTGGGACACGGCGACTTACGATGACTTCTTCTATGCAGACACCAGCGGCGCAGGGATCACCAAACGGCGCAAGGCTGTAAACCGCGTCGGCTACTCTGCGGCTTTACGCATCAAGGTTGCCACTAGCACGCAAACCATCAGCTTCATCTCAGCTCACTATACTTTCCAACCGGGAGGGCCAGTCTGATGCCATTCTCATCCGGCACCTTTACGCGCACGTTTGACTGTACGACCGACAGGGACAACGGCGTCAAAATCCTAGCCAGCAAGTTCGATACTGAGTTTGACGGCATAGCCACCGGCCTATCGACTTGCATCCTTAAAGACGGCACGCAGACTTGCACGGCGGCGATACCGTTTGCTGAGGGTCTTACCGTGCCTGACAGCAAAAAGATTGTTATCGGCACTGGCGCAGACATGGAGATTTTCCATGATGGCTTGCACAGCCGGATAGCGGACGTTGGCACTGGTGATCTGAAAATCGGGACGTCTGGGGGCGCGGTGAGGATCACAGCAAACGGCGTGACTGATGACATGATCGTCGCAAACCAAGGCGGGACTGTCACTTTGTCGCACAGCGGCACGACCAAACTGACGACAAGTTCCTCTGGGATCACCGTGGCGGGTGAGGTAGATGCCACTAGTTTAGACATCAGCGGCGATGCCGACATCGACGGCACGCTTGAAGCTGACGCCATGACGCTGAACGGCACAGCAATCACAGCGACAGCCACGCTAGACACAGGCATATCAAACAACAATGTGCCTAAATTCACCAGCGGCGTGGCCGACGATGATTTCCTGCGAGTCGATGGCACTGCGATTGAGGGGCGTTCTGCATCTGAGGTCTTGTCAGACATAGCCGCGTTGCCATTGGCTGGTGGCTCAATGACCGGCGCAGTCACAATCACCACCGCCGACAACGACGCACAGCTTATATTAAAAACTACCGATGCAGATGCGGCAGTCGGCCCATTTCTAGATATGATTCGTGATTCTGCGAGTCCAGCAGATAACGACACACTGGGACGAATAAGATTCAGGGGTGACAATGATGCCGGGGAGGCTTTCACCTACGGCACAATCACTTCAAAAATCACTGATGCGTCGGACGGCACAGAAGGTGGTCTTCTAACATTTCTTGTGGGGCGTAATGGGTCAGTTACTTCTGCATTAGATTTAAATGAATCAGAAACTGTTTTTAACGAAGGCGGGTTAGATGCAGATTTCCGTGTTGAAGGTGACAGCAACGCTAACCTTTTCTTTGTTGATGCGGGTAATGATAAGATAGGCGTCGGTACTAATACACCAGATGCAATTCTTAGTGCTTTAAGCACCAGCGGCACCACTACAGACATTGGAAGATTTGAAGCGGCTGTCGGCAGTTACACTGGAACAAGTCTGGTGGCAGCAAACACGCTTGGTCCGGCAAGTTCATTCAATTTGTTCAAGTGCACAACAGACAGTGACGCTGATGCTGGTGGACCGTTCACTGAGTTTGTAGTTCGCGGTGATGGCCACGTCGGCGTTGGGACTGATAATCCCCAGAGCCTTACTCATTTCAAAGGCACATCGTCTGGTCAAAATATTCTACACCTCGACAATAGTGCTGGGTCTGGGCACGGCGATACAAACAACAATGTGCGGGTCGTTGCTGGCAACAATGGTTATTGGGCAAACCTCGTAATCGCAGGACATCAATTAGAATTTAAGGTGCAAGGCGGCACGTCAATGCTTCGTGTAGACAGCGATGGCGTGAAGTTCAACGGCGACACGGCGGCGGCAAATGCGCTGGATGATTATGAAGAGTCAACTTACAGTTTTAATGAACGTCATGGGCAAGCCACAATAACCACACACAGATGTCGTGTGGTTAAGATCGGGGCGCTGGTCTACATTGACGGCTCGTTTACCGTAGGCTCAAACTCTAATGGAAACAACTTAAACATAAATCTGCCTTTCACATCGACAATCGGCACTAACGGTCTTGGTGGCGGCAGCATCGGGTTTAGTAATCTAAGCGCTACCATCGTAGAAGCGAATTTGCGCCCAAATCTCGAAAACTTAGCTGACAATCTGTTTTTCCGATATGGACAAAACAACCTTGTCACCTGCTCGGACGCCTCCGGAAAGCGTATAGATTTCAATGTTTGGTATCCGGTTCTTTAGCCCCACCAGCCGGTCGGGGATGGACAGGTCGCACAGCGACGGTAATCAGAAGGAGTAGGCAATGAGCCTCACGAAGGAATATGAATACGACTGCGAAATTCGTGGCCCATACAAGGCTGTGCAAGTTCGCAAATCAACCGTCATAAAGGATGATGGCGTAGAGATCAGCAGGAACTACCACCGGCACGTTCTCAACTGCCGCACCAAAACAGGCGACACTTGGGCTGATACCGACATCAGCGGGGAAGATGCGTCCGTCCAAGCCGTCTGTAATGCCGTGTGGACTGACAGCGTAAAATCATCCTATGAGACCTTTGTAGACAGCCAGAGCGTCGAATGAGCAAGCCGACTGCCGCATCCGTTAAGGCTGAATTAGATACGCTGTCGGCTGTCAGCCAGGAGCGCTTTATTGAACTACTCAGCCGCGTAAAGCGTCTAGAAACCATCATGGTCGGCAGCGCCGGCACAACCATCGTCCTGCTTATTGGCGTCATTATCAAACAATAATCGAACAACATAGGTGACGAGCATGGTCGAGCCTATCAGCACGGCCTTGGCCGGCATTGCGCTGGTCAAGGCGTCTGTCGATGGGATCAAATCTGCGATCGGCACAGCAAAGGATGTGCGTGATATCGCATCGCAGCTCGACGGCCTGCTGACTGGCCATCGCCAGGTACAGAAGCAGGCAAACCAAAAGGCCGGCGGCTTCAGTAATTTCGACGGCATTGGCTCGACCGCTTCAGAGATGATCGACAAGAAGCTAGCCGACGAAGCCCTTTATGAGATCGGCAATCTAATCAACTTGCGGTTTGGCCACGGCACCTTCCAAGCTATCCAGCAAGAACATCAGCGTCGGCTGAAAGCCCAGCGTGAAGAGGCTAGGCGGCAGGCGCAGCAGAAGGCAGCACAGCGCAAGGAGATGATGGAAGACTTGTGGACGGTGTTCATTGTCCTGATGGTTTTGGTCGCTGTCCTGGTAGTTGGCTTGGCCGCCTGGATGGCTATGGCACAAGATCGGACGCATGTCGTTTGTCGGCTCTCTGGATGCGAGATGCAGGACGGTATGAGGCATTGCCTGTATCGCGGTGCCAACAATACAAGTGAGATCATGACTTATAATCCGTCCACGGATTTTATACCCAGAGAATATCTCTGTGAATATGCCCCAAACAAAAAGCCGCCACTGACTTTGAGGCAGGCGCTGGACGCCATCAAGGAAGCGATGCAATGAACCGCATGATTTTCGGTGCCGACGATTACCTGAAGCAGTGGGCTGCTGCGAGGATCGGCATCGAGGGCTTTGGGCCTAGCGCGTCAATCGGCGTGCAGCGTGACGGAGAGATCATTGCGGCCTGTGTATATCACGACTTAAGAGACGGGCAGATCGAGGCGTCGATTGCGGCTTCCTCCCCGCATTGGGCAACTCGGTCTGTTCTTTATGGGCTGTTTGCTTATCCCTTCATCCAGGTTGGTGCAAACAGACTGCTGGTAACCTGCAGCGAGGGTAACGCTAAGGCAATGAAGATGAACAAGCAGCTCGGCTTCGTAGAGGAAGGCCGGCTCAGGCAGATGTTTGGCAAGAACGATGCTGTGCTTTTTGGAATGTTACGAAACGAATGTAAATGGATCGGAGTAAAAGATGGGCAAATCGGCACCTTCACCACCGCCAGCGCCTGATCCCAATGCGCTAATCTCAGCGCAAGCCGACGCTAATCGGATCACACAGTTTACACCTTACGGCAACCTGCTGTTCGGCTCGGTCGGTGATCAAGGGCAGTTTGTGCAAGGCCCGGTGCCAGAGGACGGACAGGCTGCAGCCTTTACGCAAGAAACGCCTTTCCAAGCACAGATGCGTGCGGCTACAGAAGGCACAGGGCTGGGCCTTGGAAATCTGGCGTTTGAGCGCGTCACCGGACAGACTGTCATTGGTCAGAACCCAGATGGCTCACCAATCTTTGCCGATGATCCAGACTTTCAAAACCCGTTTCGTACCTCGCCAACGTTGGCTGGCATCACGGCCGCACAGGAAACAGATCCGACCGCTGGTCTGCAGGCGTTTCAGCAGAATATCAGCACTGATGCAGCGCTGCCCTCCGCGCTCGACACAAGCGGCCTGACAGCCCTCACAAGCGATCCAGAGGGCTTTCGCACGAACATTGAGCAAACGCTGTTCAACAGGCAGCTCGGCCTGTTGCAGCCAGAGTTCACGCGACAACGGAACGTGCTTGAGCAAAACCTAGCAGACCGTGGCATCCCTATTACGTCTGAGGCTTACGATGATTCTATCAACCGCCTTGAAACACAGCAGAATGAGCAACTGCAGCGCTTGGCGCAGCAGGCCACACTGGCGGCTGGTCAAGAGTCTGACCGCCTTGTGAACCAAGCACGCAATATCAGAGCGCAACAGTTCGGTGAACGGGCTGCCACTGGTGAGTTTGGTCTTGCGAGGCAGGGGCAGGCATTTAGCCAGGCCGCAGCCAATACGCAGCTTGCAAACGCAGCCCGGCAGCAGCAGATCGCTGATCAGCTCCTAAGCAATCAGATTGCAAACCAAAGCCGTCAGCGTCAGATTGCTGAGAGACAGGCGCTGCGCGGTCAAGGCTTCAATGAGCTTGCAGCCTTGCTCGGCGGCCCACAGGTACAGCAGGCCAGCTTCTTCGCGCCGTCGGGGATTGATGTCTTGGGCGCGTTTGGCGCACAGCAAGCCGCACAGCAAAACGCTTTCACTCAGGCGATGCAAAACCGATCCGCAAATCTCGGCGGTCTTTTCGGACTCGCCGGCAATCTCGGCGCAGCTTACTTACTGAGGTAGAAAATGGTTCTTCGCCCCCGCGCAATGCCGACGTTTCAGTTCCAGCGACTGAACCCTGCTTTTCAATCTGACCCGCGCCGCATCCTCGGCCAGCAGCTCATGGGCCAGGGTGCCAGCACAGCGCCTGTCAGGACGCCTCTACAAGGGCTTGGCAGGCTGTCCAGCGCACTCGTTGGGGCATACCTACAGCGCAACGCTTTAGACGCTCAGGTGCAGCGTGAGGACGCTTATAGAGACTCCTTAACGCAAGCGCTTGGCGGCTTGGATTTAGGGAATGTGCCTGGCTTGCAAGCGCTGTCAACGGTATCTCCTGAGCTTGCTTTGCAGACTGGCGTAAACCTTGAGGGTCAACTCGCGGTTGCTGCTGCCAAGAGAAAGCCACAAAACACTGTTCGCGATATGACACCAGAAGAAGTTAGAGCTTCTGGCCGCGACCCCAGCTTGGGCGTCTACCAAATCGACAACCTCGGCAAAATAACACCGCCCACAGGCTCACAGATTACAGGCGATATCTCGAACCGATTCGATCAAATCAATGAGGTTATACGCCTCAGCCAAAAGCCGGAGCTAAGTCAGGCGGAGGCGTTGCGCTTAGACTTATTCTCCAAAGATTTAGCAAGGTCGCGTCCAGTGGTGGTGCCTGACGGTGCGGGCGGCACTGTCACCGTGATGCAGCCAGGTCTTGATGTCAGCTCAATAACTGGTGGCCAGACAGTGACTGGAGATGCCGCGCTCCCAGGTGACCCAACCGGTCAAACCGGTGAGGCAGCGACTAGCGCAATCCCTGGCGGCGTTGTGGCTGGCACAAAGCCCGATCAGCTCACTACACAGGAAGCTGAATTTGTAGCGGATGCGGCGTCAGCACAAGCTGATCTGCAGACAGTCATAGACATCATGTTCAATGGCGATCTTACAAATGGTGAATATAACTCATCAGTAGGAATCGCTTCAGGCACAGCAGTAGGACGCGGCGCGAGTGGCGATGCTCAAAGATTGTACGACGCACTAAACAACCTTGTTGACTTGCGGTTGCGTCAGCGCACAGGAGCGACTGCAAATCAGGAGGAGGTGACAAACTACCTGAACGCAGTTTTGCCTGGTATTACAACTAGAGCAGACACTCAAAGGGCTAGGGTTGAAAGGCTAATTACAGAACTGAACGCAAAAATCACGGCTTTCAAAGGTGGTCGCAAAATACCAAATCTTAACACAGTTGCCATCCCAGAGGTCGCGGCAAACGACACCGTTGGCGACATCACGTTGTAGGTGAAGCATGGCAAAATTAGCTGAAAACCTGACCGGAGCGCCTCTAGCCATCAGACAAGTCCTTGCATCTGTCCCTGACGATCAAAAGGTGGAGGTGCTTGGTAAATACTATGACACCGTGCGACGTGGCTCTGATCTGCTTGCCAAAAACCCAGACAACGCTGCGCTGCGGAAAAAGATCGACCCTGACGCAATTTATTTCCAGCAGGATGATGGCGCTATTCAAGTGCTGGACCCACCTGGCTTTATCCAATCTTTCATACCGCCCCGCGTTGATGTCGGAGATATCGTTGAGGGTGGGCGAGTGCTTGCTGAAACGGGCGGCGGCGTCATCGGTGGCGCAATACCACTCGCCGCTGGACAAATGGGGCCACAAGCTCTGACGCCAGAAGAAATCTATACTGTGCCGGCAGGCGCTGCCCTTGGCGCAGAATTTGGCGGTCAATTATATGATCGTACTATTGATTTGCTTTCTGGCGGCGCTGTGCCGCGAGGCACTCCAACCCAAGAAATTGGCAAGGCTGCAACTAACATTGGCCTTGAGATGGTTGGTGGCCGGCTCGGTGACGCTGCTACAAGGGCAGTCAAAACCGGCATACAAAAAGGCACACAGAGACTGACCGGCGTGTCGCCGGGGCAGCGTGCTGAAGACTTTGCTAGATTGGGTGTGCAGCCAACTGCTGCGACGCTCACCGGCAGGCCGTCTGTGGGGCAGCTTGAAGAAGGTCTAGCGTCGTTTTTCACTGCCTCAGATATTATAAGAACAAATCGCGCTCGTGTGATTGACGAGCTAGGTGACGCTGCCAACCGGATTGCTAGAAAATACGGAGATCCGCAAGGCAGCCCTGAAGTCATAGGCAGCACCATCAGGGCTGGAGCGCTCGCGACTGCCGATCGTATAAGCGCCAAAAAAGATCAGTTGTATGATGCGGCTTATGACGCGGCTGGTAACATCGGCGTTTCAGTCGGCGGTCTGCGTGCCTTAGAGGCAGAACTAAAAACAGAACTGGCTGCAGCCCCAACGGCTCTAAAAGATCAGTATGCGCCGGCATTGCGTCAGATTGCTGCCATTTTGAAAGACGCAGACGCTGCTGGCGGTCAAATTGACTTGAGAACCGCAAGGTCGATTCGCACCAACTTGGGCAAGGCGGTTGGGTCAACTTTGCCTGGTCAGACTGTCAGGGTTTTTAAGGCCGGTGATGAAAAGCTGCCAAGCATTTACAAAGCATTGACTGAGGACATTGACGGTGCAGTAAACGCAGCCTCGCCAGACGCAGCGCGTCTATTGCGCCGCGCAAATGATTACACGCGACAAACGGCAAACGATCAGCTCAAAACAATTGAGAAAATCGCTCGGCAAAATCTTGATAGTCAGGTGTTCAGCTTTGCCATGAGTGAAGGCAAGCGCGGTGGCCAGCGCATCAAAGATGTTTTCAAAGTATTGACTAGAGATGAGCGTGACGCTGTAACTGCAAGCGTACTTGGCCGTATGGGTGTGCGCGGTTCTGCCACTGAAGGTGGCGGCGAATGGTCTGCCAATGTGTTCTTGACCAACTGGCGCAACATGGACAAGCGCAGCAAAGACATTTTGTTTGGAGCGCCAAGATTCAAAGAAGTCCGCAAGGAACTAGATTCGCTGGCACGCCTGGCTGATGTGGCGGTGGAAAACATCGGTGAGATTAATCGCTCACGCTCCGGCGTAACTTTAGCTGGCTTTTCACAGATTGCTGCGACCGGCGTGGCTTTGGCTCAAGCTGGTGGCCTAGCTCTTGCGGGGGATGTCGGCGGTGCGGCGTCTGCCGCAGCAGCCGGCGGCGGTGCTTTGCTTGCGCCACGCTATGCCGCAAAACTCATGACCTCACCAAAGTTCATCCGTTGGCTAAAAACTACAGCTCAGGCCAGCAATCGTGGCGTTAACCCGCTGGCAGTGCAGCTAGGCCGACTGGCAGTGCTGCCGGGCAAAGATCCTGAGCTTGCTGAAGCGGTCAATGCCTTCATCGTCAATATGCAGGCCAATCTTGGCGGCGAGTAGTGGCCCAGAAAAAGCTGGAGAGGTCGAGCGAGTTTGAGCGCTACGATCTTGATAATGATGGGGTCGTCACGGATGCAGAGATAGAACGCGCACGCGAAATCCGCGAGACAGAAGATAAAAGCCGCAAGCACCTGGCGCAGCTCCGGCTTGCCAGATTCGCGCTCATTGGTATGGGCGTCTACACGATCCTGCTGTTCATGCCGTTTATACCAGACACGCGCATCAAGCTACTGAGCGAGGTCAGCCCGTTGCTGTACATCTCGCTAAGCGGCGTTGTGGGCGCTTACATGGGGTTCACGCAAATGGGAGACAAAAAGTAATGCTTGGAGTGTTAGCAAGCATCCTCGGCAACGGGGACGTCATTAAGAAGGGCATGGATTTGATTGATGATGTCCACAGCTCCGATGAAGAAATGGAACGTGTCAAAGCGCAAGCCAAGATTGACACGATGGCAGCCTATGCCCCTTTCAAGGTGGCGCAGCGTTACCTCGCCCTGATGTTCACCGCCACGTTTTTGCTGTCCTTTGCGCTAGTGCTGGTAATGACGCTACTGGGCAAAACCAACATCCCTGACATCAAGCAAGTCATAGATGACTTCTATCTCGGTGAAGCGATGCTTACCATCCTGGCCTTTTATTTTGGGGGCGGGATGCTTGAGGGCGTTGTCGGTAAGGTGAAAGGAAAAAAGTAATGCCGTTTTCCAAATATTCCCCAAAGCAGAAGCGCCTGGCTGCCGCTGCCAAGCCGCGCAACAAGATCACTCGCGCTGACTTCACGGCCCTCAACAAGAAGAAAAAGAAAAAGAAGCCGAGGCGCGCATGAATATTGAGCTATTGCGCGAACAGATTGCCAGCGATGAGGGCCGCGTGAACTCTTTATATTTATGCTCCCTTGGGCATAAAACTTTGGGGGTGGGCCACCTCGTGACTCTTGATGATCCTGAGTGGCCGTTGCCAGTCGGCACAGAGGTCAGCGACGACCGAATCAACGAAGCGTTTGAAAACGACATTGCGGTGACGATTGACGACTGCCGCATGATCTTCAAAGACTTTGACAATATGCCGGAGGAGATACAGCTCTGCCTGGCAAACATGGCGTTCCAGCTTGGCCGGCCGACTCTGAGCAAGTTCAAAAAGTCGGTGGCTTACGCCAACGAAGGCAACTGGTCAGCTCTGGCCGACGAAATCCTCGACAGCCGCTGGGCCAAAGAGCAAACACCGCACCGCGCCTATCGCATCAGCGACCGGATTAGAGCCGTCGCAGATGGCTAGGACGCCCACTTGGCAGCGCTCGGCTGGCAAGTCTCCATCTGGTGGCCTGAACCGCAAGGGAAGGGCATCTGCACGCCGCCAGGGCATGAACCTCAAGGCACCCGTTTCAAGAAAGCAGGCCAAGCGCAGCCCGAAGGCTGCAGCTCGTCGCAAATCCTTCTGCGCCAGGATGCTGGGCATGAAGAAGAAGCTCACCAGCAAAAAGACAGCGCGTGATCCTAACAGTCGGATCAACAAGGCGCTGAGAAAGTGGGACTGCTGATGAAGATGAAGAAGCTCACAGCACGCCAGGAAGCGGCACTCAAGCGGCACAAGGTGCATCACACTGCGAAGCATATGTCAGAGATGCGGAAGTCAATGCGTGCTGGCAAGACATTCAAGGAAGCGCATCGAGCGGCGATGCGTAAGGTCGGCAAATAGGAGGTTTCCATGCCAGGTCATACGATGAAAAAAATGATGATGAAGAAAAAGAAGCCTACCAAGGCGTCGGCAAAGAAAAAGAAGAAGCCGGCAATGCGTCGGACTGGTCGTATGGGGCGCATGTACTAAATGCCTCGTCGCAAGTTCAAGCGCGTTCCTAAAGATAAAAAGACGGGCCTACCGTCCAAGTATGTTCGAGGGGCTCGTAATCCGTCAAAGCAGGCTGCAGAGATTAAGCGCACTGCAGCCGCTTACAGGCGCGGTGAAAAAATTGATCTGAAAAAGGTGAATGAAGCTCGTGGCAACCAAGGCAAAAAAAAGACCCGCAAAAAAACGCGGCGGCGGTAGTTCTGACGAGGCTTTCCTGCGGAAGAAGGCAGCCGAAAGCCGGTTCAGCGTCTCAACTCTTCGCAAGGTTCTGCAGCGCGGCAAGGCAGCGTTTTTGTCGAGCGGCAGTAGACCAGGCACAAACATGACGAGCTGGTCGAGAGGCCGTGTAAATTCGTTTGTCAGTGGGCGCGGCGGGGCGCGTAAGGCAGATTCGGATCTGCTGAAGGGCGGCGCGAAGAAGAAGACGAAGAAAGCCTGACCGTACCCAACCGTACCTAACCGTACCTTTTTCTGGCGTATGCTGGCTTACTGTGTTAAACGTCGTTTTGCAAAAAATGGCGGTTTTCAACGGTTTTTGACGGATTAGCTACGCAAAAAAGCGGCTTCGGGAGCAGGGGGTCGGAGGTTCGAATCCTCTCGCTCCGACCAGCGCCATCCATCAGAAATCGTTGAATAAATAGCCGTCAGGGTCTTTACCTTGGCGGCTGTTTTTTTGGTGACCGTACCGAAAACCGTACCTTTTTTGTATCTACACCTTGTCGCTGTATGACAAGTTGCTTATATTAATACGGTAATTAGGGAGGTTTCCATGGGTAAAACAAAGTGGCTTCTGCCGGTACGGCAACGCAAAGACGCAGGCACCTGGTTCATCGACGCACGCAAGATCGGCCTGTCTCAGAAGTATGTGCCAGAGGGTATGCAGCTCTGGACAGAGGATGAAGCTGGCCAGGCTGCGAATCACCTGTGGTCAGATCACAACCGTGGGCTGGTCGTCAAAGCTGATCCGGTCACTATCGGCCAAGAAGCTGCCGATGACTTCCTGGCATTTGTCAAAGGCCGAGCTGAGGTGGGCGAGATCCAATCGACCACCTTTGGCGAAACAGAACGCAACCTTGCCTTTGGCCTGGCGATCAAGATCGACAACAAGCCCATTGCCAAGCACGACCTCGGTAAGCTCATCACCCGCGAGACTTTTGAGCGTGTCCGGTTGGCTATCCTGAAGGCTGTGCGTGATGAGGGCAAAAGCGCATCCACACAGCAGCACCGCGTAAAGGCTCTCAAGCACTTTTTCAACTATTGCTGGGGCAAGGGCTGGATCACGCGCAACCCAATGGACAAGATTCGCCTGACACGATTCGGTGAATCTTCTGATCGCGCTCCGCGCATCCAGGCAGAAACCATCCAGTGCCTTGTGCGTGACGGCTTGGTCGGGGAGACGCTGGTCAGCCGTGCAATGGTTGCGGTCGCACTCGCAACCGGTATGCGCCAGGGTGAGCTGCGCGGCCTGCAGTGGCAGGACATCAACTTTGACGCTGAGGAAGTTCGCATTGATCGCGCTGTGAAGAAGGACGGCAAGATCGGCCCACCTAAGACCAAAGCTGGCTATCGCACCATCGACATCGAGCCAAACGCCTTGAATCTTGTGCGTGAGTGGAAAATGCAGTCGCCGCACAGTTTGCCGACAGACTTCGTGTTTGCGACCGCTGCCGGCTTGCCCAAAGCATACAAAACGCTTCGCGCACTGATGGATCGTATCTGCAAGCGTGCAGGCGTGCAACGAACTCTGTGGGGCGACATGCGCCATTTCTTCGCTTCAACGCAGCTCAGCAAGCTGGGTGAAGACTGGCCTGAAGTGTCTAGGCAGATGGGGCATGAGGATGAGGCGTTCACAATGCGCCAATACGGCCACTATGTGAAGAACGCTGAGAAGAAGGCCAAGGTGAAGAACAACATGGCCGAGGCGATCTGGGGCAAATGATGGAACCGCGCTTGTTAGAATCCTACAAGGTCGGCGGCGGTTACAAAACCAATGGCGCAACTGAAACCAGGTGGCATTTTGGCAACCATGAAATCCGCGCTAGAGTGCGGCGTGGCAACTGGCAGTATCATATGAACGCTGGGGCCAGAGTGTCGGGCTGTTATGACCCTGGGCTAGGCAAGTTCCCTGAATGGCTGGAGATCCGCTGCCCCACCATGTCAGACGAACAGCTCGATGCCGTGACTGACTGGGCTGGTGCAGAGTGGCCAGGCCCGATTGTGGCCACGACCAAATCATATATGCCGGTCGTCAATAAGAACGCTCAACACTGGTCATAAGAGAAGGGGCGCTATCGCGCCCCAACCACTAGATTCAAGAATCGCTGCCACAATGTTGGCGGCGTTTTCTTTTTGCGCCACCATGCTTTCATGGCCTCACTGTGCGCCGCTCGTTGCGCAACTGTCCACGTCCTGGGCATTTTGTCCTCCCGATAGTCGATTGATTTCTGCACGCGGGATGTAAAACTTTGAGCCATCCTGCACTGCCTGGATGATGCCTTGCTTAATCCAGCGCTTCACCCTGCGCCTCTCATTGTCGTTGTATTGACCAAGGAGAAGCACGCACGCCTCACTCAAGGGCAACAAAGCCTGCCTAGCCATTCTTGGCCTGCTGATAGCTGAAGCCGCCCTGCGGCTGCTGGAAGCCCTGAGCTGGCTGTTGTGGCGCTGGCTGTTGAGCTGGGAAGCCCTGCGGCGCTGGTTGCTGTTGCGGCTGCTGCTTTTGACCCTCATACGGATCAAGCACGTCGTTGAACATCTTGGCCTTTGCCACGTCCTCGTAGCGGTCGTTGACCTTCTTTTGTATTGAAAAACCTGGGCGCTCTCCAGTTGAATGATAGAACGCCATCACAGCTTCCAGCAGCGCTGGATCTGTGATGTTCAGCCAGCAGCTCATGCTAACGCGATCAGATACACTGAACCCGCTCACAAGCTGCACTTTTCCGTTTTTGAAGTCAGGTGCTGCCATTTCTAATCTCCTTCTCTCGTTCTAGGTACACACTGTAAAGGCGCTGAAAAACGTCGGGATTTTCACTCTCCAGCCGCGTTATTTCGGGGCCGTTGTCTTGATTCCACTGGTTCAAAGCCACCAACGTCTTTTTACTTTTGATCTCGGCTTCTAAATCTTGAGGCGTTTTTGTGCTTACCGCTGGCACTGCGGCCATGACGCCGTCATCGTCTGCTTGCTGCTTCCAATCAACGTCATCTTTTTCGCCGGTCGATATCAGCAACAAGCCGCGCAGATACTGCTTTAGCGCATAACTTTGTGCGGAGCCGCTGGTTTGCGCCCCCGTCAAAGGCAGCATCACATCCATGCCGGATGGCTCAGTGCTTTGACCCGACTCATGGTGCATTGAAATCCGGTAGCTGAATTTGCCCCAGAGCTTATTGCTGCCAGCCATGAATGTGTCCGAGGCTACGCCGTCAATGTTTGGGTGTAAGCCGTGCGCCGCCAAGATCGGCCGGCACGCATCAAGAAACTTATCTATTGAAGCAAAGCTATAGTTGCCATGAGCGTTGCGATCATCTTTGGACAACTTTTGCACCTGGCCCATTGCACTAGCTATGGCTGTGTTGATTTTGCTGCTTTCAGTCATCCAATGTCTCCAAAAACTCGCGACCGGCTGCTGTGATCTGCCAGACGACTTCTTTACGGCCACGGTCGTTCTTTTCGCGGCGCTGGCTGTCTTCGACCAGCTTCATACGGTCAAGCTCTGTCAGGCGAGGTTTAACGCTGTAAAGCCATGCGTCCATTTTTTGGGCCACTTGACTGCCGGTCAGCCCCGCTGGCGCGTCTCGGAGGGCTGTGAGAGCCTTGAGGCGCAGGCCGGTGACTTTCGGGGCCACAAACTCAGCAGCCTCAATCTCTGTGTCTCTGGCGTCTTTGTGGACGTTGGGGCCGGCGCGACCAGGCCATTCAAGTAAATCCTGCTGCACCATCTCAGCCCCCCAACAACGAAAGAAGAACGACAAAGCACCAGAGACAAAACAGTACAAAGAGACAGCCAACCACGACGCCCATGACCCGCAGCGCTTCGCGCAAACGGCTGTATGGACGCAAAGGACGGCCAGCTTCATCGACGTGAAGCCAGATAAGGTTTCTGTTCATCGGAACCCCCATGCTTGTTTTGCTTGTTTGAGAACCTCGGGACGGACATCCCAAGCCCAGAAATGGCCGAAATCAGGCTCGACCAGGGTCAGCAGCTCCTCAACGGAATCTGCCTTTTTGAGAAGGTTTTCACGCACTTTGCATTTCGCGGTGATTTGGTTTAGCGCGGCCTGCATACCCTCGGTAGTAAGGCGGTCGCAGTTGGCTGCGCTAAAGACGCGATGGCCCTTGGCATTGGCGTAAACGATGAGCTGAGGCTTGCCGGTGGCAGACCAGTAGCCGGCGACCTGACAAATGTGTGACCAATCAGGATTCGATGGTAGGCTTGCGGCTGACTTGCCATTCTTGGCTTTGATGTTGACCTTTGACCACTTGGTCTTCAATTCGACCTGGCCGCTGAAGTCAGGGAACCCGCTGTAAGGCAGCTCCAACCCTGGCAAGCGGGTCAGCACCTCGCTCTCGCCGGTGATGCGGTTCAGGCCCAGCTCACGATGCGCTGCCATAACGCCCTCAACTGCGTGCTGAGCCACGTCGGCAAGCTCATCACGGTTGATAGCCAGCTTGTCGGCGTCTTTGCCGTGATCCCATTTGCGCGGCTCGTACTCGTCCACAGCCGCCATGCCGTGCCGCAGCGCCTCATCAAAGGTCATGTCATCGACAAGGTGCTTGTTGGCAATGTCCTGCACGACACGGCCAGACATCATGTTGGCGTTGTCGTCTTTGTAGATCTCGATTAGCTGCCTGGCGTAATCCTTATCTCCAACAATTTCATCTTTCAGAATCTGCCAGCATCTGTTTACAAGTGGGCGAATGACGCACTTGTCGTAAAACTTTTTGCAAACAGGCACAGATTCCGGGTTGGAATGATGAAAATAATGTTTTTCCGTCGCCCAGGTGGGCGCAAATGGGAAGGACATAGAAAAACCCCAAGACAATCACCTTGTCTTGAGGTTTATCATGCCTTGTCGTAAATCGACAAGCTATTTTTGTTTGTCGTTCATCACAATTTGAAGTTCTCGCATATCGGGCATCATAAAATTAATGATATTTGGTGTGGCCCAATCCAGCTTTTGACTATCAATCCTGCGGCCTATCTCTGGGTTGTCGATGGTGTAGAGATTGCCTGGCTCTGGAAATATATTGCCGCACAAAATGTCAGAGCCGTGCTCGGTCGGCCCATTGCTGAGCTTGCACCAAGAATGTCGGCCGATTGCATCCTTTGAGATGCGATTGTCATCTATGGGCGCACGATCCATGAAACAGATAGCGCCATTCCAGTGTGACCATCTGCCGTAATAATCGTCATCAGTTGAATAAACGACAGCATAATTCCTGTGAAATTGAGCGTGGCCCCAAATTTTACCGCGCGGCGTTTCTGGCGTGATATCTCGCAAAAGGTTTTCGTTTGCATCAATGTGTGTGAAGCCAATGATGTCGGCCGGCTGTTGCACAAAAAGGACTTGCTGCGGTGTGCAGTTCAAGATTTTTGCGTAATGCTCGGCATCTGCAAGGGTGATGTTGGTGTGGCCATTAACCTGGCGTGACAAATTCTCAGGCGTGATGCCCTTCAAGGCAGCAACCTCGCGCTTCGTCATGTTCGCCTGACGGATCATTTGATTAAGGTTATTCGGCATAGGAATCATAGTAATCACCCTGTCGCTGAATGATAAGCTAAAACATCAATAAGCTACCTTGTCACTGAACGTCAAGCACGTTATTGTTCTTCGCATGACACTCGATGATTGGCGAAACGAACAGGGCTGGTCGAAATCGCTGCTGGCGCGTCAGCTTGGTGTGCCACAGACGATCACTGTCACGCGCTGGTGCCACCCCCTCGATGATCCTAGGCGGTCTGTGCCAAACCCAGATTATATGCAGCGCATCATCAACCTGACGCAGGGCAAGGTCACACCAAACGACTTCTTCCCAATGCAGGCTGATGGGTAAGGCGTCGCGCGACAAGGGCTATCGCGCCGAGAACAGCATCCGTAAGAAGCTGGAAGCCAACGGCCTGGATTGCTATCGCGTCCCGCTGTCGGGCGGTGCCGCCATTAAAAACGACTTGGTGATCCGCAAGGGTGACCCGCTGCCAGTTGACCAGTGGGAGCTAGAGGTCAAATGCCGCGCTAACGGCTTCAAGCAGATTTATGAATGGATGGAAGGCGCTGATGCGCTGGTGCTGAAGGCTGACCGCAAGCCTGAGCTGGTGGTGCTTGATCTAGATGACTTCTGCCTTCTGCTGCGTGGCCAAGATGGTGATAGCGATGCTGGCTCACGTTGATCTGTGTTCAGGCATCGGCGGTTTCGCCTTGGGCTTTCAGTGGGCCGGCCTGTCAGAGCCGGTGCTGTTCTGTGACATCGAGGCATGGAGCCGCCAGGTGCTGGCCAAGCATTGGCCCGACGTGCCGATAGCAGAGGACGTGAAGGAGTTAGCGAGTGACCCAGCAAGACTTGTTCCAGACTGCGATATCCTCACAGCCGGATATCCATGCCAGCCATTTAGTCAGGCCGGGGTCCGACGAGGCGAGGAAGATGACCGTCACATCTGGCCGGAAATATTTACCATTGTGCAAGCAAAGCGGCCGGCTTGGTGCGTTTTCGAGAATGTTTCTGGACACATCAGTCTGGGCCTCGACCAAGTGCTATCTGACCTGGAAGGTGAAGGCTACACCGTCCAACCATTTGTTGTTCCAGCTTGCGCCCTCGATGCCCCGCACAGACGCGATCGAGTCTGGATCATTGCTTCACACGCCAACAGCGAAAGCCAATCAGATGTCACCGGACATGGTGAAGAAGGGCAGTGGATGGGGCGTCCCGCGTCAGATGATGCCGACGCCAACAGCCAGCGACCATATACAGCGGAACAGTACCAGCAGCGAGGCGGTAAATCCGCTGACAGGCAAGAGCGTGAGCTTGGATCGGTTTGTGAAGTTCTGGCCGGACGAGGAGACACAGCAGAGCGGCCAGCCGCGGATGTGGCCCACGCCGGATGCCAGCGACAGGGGGCCGAGGTCAGCGGACTTGGTGGTCAATCAATCAACGGTTCAGCGGCGGGACAGCGGACAGAAACGCGGGATGGATTTGCAGACGGCCGCCAAGTTTTTCCCTACGCCGACAGCCAACGAGGATGCAGCGGGGACGCCCAACGGCAAGATGCAACCGATGCTAGGCAACCATCCAGATGTCAGAGGCACGACGCCGCAGCAATGGGCGCAGGGGTCACTCAACCCTGCCTGGGTGGAGTGGCTGATGGGCTATCCACCTGGTTGGACGAACCTAGAGACATCCCAAGAGTAGCAACCGGCGTGAAGCAGAGGGCAGCACGGCTCAAGGGGCTGGGCAACGCTATCGTTCCTCAGATTGCCATGCAGATCGGCCTGACGATCAAGGCGGTCGAAAATGTCTAGGGGCTTCAGCACCATGCTGGCGCGGAGGGTCCGCATCTCAACAGTGCCAGGCGAATGGCGTGAGGTACTGGAGTGTGAACACTGCGATGCCTCTGGCGAGTGCGAGGTCGAGATCGCTGTGCCGGATTATCTGCGCGGTGGCGACCTGACTACAGGGCTTGGCCAGTGTCCTGTCTGCGAGGGCAGGGGCCATGTAGAGCTACCGGAAGATGAACACGATGAGTAGCGCCAGCCTGCAAGCCGGCATGAAGCTCATCGGCGTTAATGATCGCGGCGACCGGCAGAAAGATGACTTTTACGCCACGCCTGCCGCAAGCACAGAAGCCCTGCTGTCAGTTGAAAAGTTCGACGGCAGGATCTGGGAGCCGTGCTGTGGACAGGGGCATATATCTAAAGTGCTATCGGCTGCAGGCTATGAGGTGCAAAGCACAGATCTGGTTGATCGTGGCTATGGCACGCCCCGCGTTGACTTCCTGATGGAAACGCAGCGCTGTGAGAACATCGTGACCAACCCGCCCTACGGCAAGCTGGCGCTGCCAATGGTGGCCCATGCCACGCAGTTGGCCAGCCGCAAGGTGGCCATGCTGTTGAAGCTGCAGTTCCTTGAGGGTGTAGAACGCAAAGCCTTCTTTGCTAATACGCCGCCGGCAAGAGTTCACGTTTTTTCAAGCCGGCAAAGTCTAATGAAGAATGGTGATGACTACAGCGACGGCCCAGGCGGCATGATGGCGCTGGCCTGGTTTGTCTGGGAGCAAGGGCATTGTGGCGACACGGTGGTCAAGTGGCTATGACCAGGGATGAGGCACTGGCAGATGCAGATCGTGAGATCAGCCGGCTCATCGTGGAGGGGCGCGGCCTGTTCTATATTGCTGAGCTTTACGGCGTGCCAGTTCGGCGTCATCAGTCAAAGTATTTTCCCAGCATAGATGCAGCGCACTCAGCGCTGCCGACCTACCTACAGGGACAGCCTGGGACGCTAACGCTGAACTATTTAAGAGAGGAGATGGCTGACCAGCTCGTGCCACGGCTCAAGATCGTGAGGGCTGCTTGATGCCACGATTCGGAACGCAAACCCGCCCCACAGCTATATATGGCGTTGTTAATGACCCTAACCAAAGGCCATCACCAAAGCCATCTAAGAACCAAAAATCTTGATTAAAAAAAGCGCTATCGAGAGCGCGTAAGCGAGGAGATTGCTTAAGCCATGATTTTATCGAGGCCCGAAAATCCGTCAAGCGAAAAATTGCAAAGGCAACGAGTTCAACAGCTTATAGACCGCGTAGCGAAAAGGGCGAAACACCCTTATCGCACTGCCGTCGATAAGCGGAAGAAGAACGAGTTCCTGGTCAGGCAGCAAAAGGTCTTTGCCTTACTGCAGGAAATGCACAGCCTCGACCGCTACAAAGAGATTCGGAAAGCCTACTGGCATATGGGGCCGTTCCAACAGCGCAAGTTTGTCGATCACTGGGAGACGTATTTTTATGAACGTAGAACAGCTACACGACCTGTTTCTCCAGGCAGCAGAGACTGACAGAAGGTTGCCGCCGGCAACCCGCAAGCAAAAGCTAAGCTCATGGCCAGACTACCCGCTGGATTGGCATGGCTACGGCTGGACACAGATCGGGCCGACAAGACTGCACCCGACCTCAAAGCAGATCAGTGACCTTGATGAGGCCATGCGCCTCACAAG
>VTLG01003614.1_pt1 | contig 21651 bp, 22 predicted proteins | sample 4694571 | NCBI WGS metagenome assembly VTLG01 (sample SAMN12604809, study PRJNA352737) | marine metagenome | biome: ENVO:00000447; feature: ENVO:00000209|ENVO:00000569|ENVO:01000036; material: ENVO:00002151; isolation source: viral sequences binned using virsorter ... | reverse complement strand
TGTTTAGCTCTTTTTTAAATTTCTTTTCAGAAATAACTCCAGCAGCAAAGTTTTTTTTTAATCGCTCGTAATCCGCACCAAATTCTTGTGTTTCATATTCGTGATCCAAAGCCATACCGCCAGATCGGTCCTGATTCTTAAAATTTCTTTTTCCTTTTTTAACTAATTTTTCATAACCAGCTGCGGTCATTAATTCGTCTGCTTCAGTTAAAATTTGGTTTCGTTTATCAATAGATTTTTTTTGTGAAGCATCTCTTTTACCTTCAGGTCTAGGTTCACCCTGACTCATTTTATAAACTTCACCTTCCCAATTAGGATATTCACCCATTTGAGTAAGGATTGTCTTATTTAAATTTCTATCGGTGCTTCTAAACTCTCCACTATTAATGAGCCTATTTCTTATTTGATTATATTCAGATTTAAATTGTGCTTTTGGTTTTGCTGTAGGTTCTAAACCCCATTTTTCATATGTTGCAAGAATTGCCATTAAAAAAGCCCCTTACGGGGCGGTTATTATTCGTGGGTGTATAAGTTATGCAGCGATGTGGTCGCTTATCATCTGTTCTCTTATAGGTCGGCATCCAAATGTCTCTCGACACCATCCGAGCCAATGACTACTACCTTTCCCTTGGTTGCATTCCTGACAGGCGGGAACAACATTCGTTGTAAGATCTTCTCCACCTCTGCAACGAGGTTTGACATGATCGAGTGTAAGTTCGTTAATTTCATAAGTATTTCCGCAATAAACACACTGACAATTGAAGTGCTCTTTAATAGCTCTTCTCCAGAGCCGTTTAGATTCTGAACTTGTCATGGTTATTAAATTTTGTGAGTAATGTTTTGGGCTAGGTAGTAGAGGGGTCATTTACGTATCTTGAGTCTGCTTCTTCGGTTAATTGATGGGCTTTGGAGTCTTCCTTTGGTACTACTCCCCTTATAGTGAGCAGCGTCTTTCCCATCTCGATTTCCATAGGTACCGAGTTTCCGATTAAGTTTGTTTGCATTGACACGTATTTTTAATCCTTTTTTTGTTTTGTTGTACGCTTTTTGTTGAGCTTTGTAATTACCGTTTGCGTACTTAGCTCCTTTGCTTCGCATAAAGTCTTCTCTGTACTAACTCTGGATCTATTTCTGGTAATACATTCGCCAGTTTTTGTAATGGGTTGCCATCATATGCAACACCGGATATATCGTTTGACTTCAGCCAATCACAGGCTGCTTTCAGGTCTTGAGTAGTAGCTTCTCCGCTTTTTACTCTGTCTAAAAATTCTTGTGTGACTAACTGGTGGAGTTCGTTAAATTGCTCTTCAGTTGCCTTTTTCATCGATTTTCATAAAAAATGCCCCTCCAGGATCGCCTGTAAGGGGCTTGTAATTTTGTTTGGGTACGTTTGTACCTTCAATTATTGGATGTCTAAACCTTTTTTGACGATCTGTAATGCTCTGTCGTCTAGTTCGTTATCAGTCTGTTCTACTAGCTTTTCAAGTAGTGAAACTACAAAGACCTTAAATTTAGGGCTTTTTAAACCAGTTAAAACGAGTGGTTTTAGGATTGCTAACATTTTCTTTCTTTACTAATGATTTGATTGGTACTACGTCAGAACACATATGATATACACGTGTCTTCGGTAGCAGGGTAAACCCTGATTTTTGTAATTGTGCACATTTGAGTGCACGTGTAAGCTCATAGTCGAGCTTCATTTTTTCTTCTTGTCTTGCAGCCATTCTTCTGCATTGCTCTAACCCACGTTTATCCAGAGGAACCATAAAGTTAACTTGGAATCCCCAGTTCTCAGCTAACGTGTAGCTAGATGGGTTCATTCCAGTTTCTTCATTCATTTCCCACGGCTTTGTATGGTTGCCCATATAGAACGGTGAAAAAGTCATAGTAGATCCGTTGCAGCTTATATTTCCTCCGTACTGTTGACGAGAAGGTGCTCCATTGTTCTGGAATTGGACCGCTTGATTGGTCACATTTCCAGTCGCGGCTGCAACTGGATTACTTACGTTATTAGTTTCTGGCTCTGAATCAGCGTATGCTGGAGTTATTGAGAGAAGACTGAGTAAGAAGTAGTAGTGGAGTCTGTGTCTATAGTGCGAACCGTGTCGATTGTTTCGATTAGTCCTGCTGCTCTTTCTGTTATCTCTAACTGAAAGTCTGCTCCATCTGTTGTTAAGCTGAAGGTTGTTGCTGTGTCTGCAATATCTCCTGAAGGAGTTATATTTGTTCCAGACCAAGTTTTTACCTCTGCTCCAAATACTTCTTGGCTTATTGTTTCTGATATTGTCTGAGTTGTGGTGGTAGTCGAGTTCATACTCCCTTGTGTGAACTGAGGAGTAATTGTGTTTGCTCTCGCTACTGCGGGTGACAACAGTGCTAAGAGAAGAATCCATTTCTTCATGTTTTTGGTTTTGTTGTAGTTTCTTTCCCGTTTCCATTCTTCTTACCATTACCCGTAGACAGCCCGAAAGTTGCAAGTGCCCCCGTAAAAATCGAAGCCACGAACGTGATATCGGATGATGCTCCTAAAGGTTTTCTGACCATAGGCAGCTCAACGTAATTTAAAGTGATGATAAATCCACTCCAAATAACAACACCAAGGCGTACCATTGCACCAAGTATTTGCATTTGTTCGTCATGGTCATCCACATTTTCTTTGAGCTTAGTAAGAAGACTTTTATTTTCTTTTGGTTTTGTTTCCACTTATCTTCTTGATTGCTGTTTTTATTATTGGTTTAAGTGCTGTTACTACCCACTTAAATGCAGCTGTAGCTGTAAGGGTGGCTGCCACAGAAACTACTGCTGTTGTACTAGCAGTAATAAGTATTTCGTTTTCTGGTAAAGGTACTTTCTTATCAAGTATTGGTATCTTTACTTCTCTAATACCTTTAGGTGCGTCATCTGTTGACTCAGCTTTTACACCAGCTGGTGGTTCCAAATCACTTGGAGGAATCACCATTGGTTTGTAATAAGGTACTTTGCCTGTTGGTATATCTAAAGTTACTTCTGGTATTAATGGAGCTGTAGGTAAAACTAAAGCTGGAAAATCCATTAAGCTATTGCTTGTATATATAAATGTGGTTTAATAAGTGCATTTGCTCCAGAAGCATTAGTACCATCCCACCAAGTGTTAGCATGAACAATTGAATGATAAGTAGAACCATCATGTTCTCTACCAGTTACTCTTATTGTTTTATTAGAAGTCCAACCAGAACCAGCTATTTTTCCGTTAGCAATATCATCACTAGTTTCTGTTAAATCAAATATCCACACCATATGAAGTTGAGAATGATGATGACGATGAGAAACATGTTCACCAGCTTTAGTAATTCTACTTGGATCTATATCAGTTTCATCAACTTGTATTTTAAAATTAGAAATACCAGAGTTAGTAGCTGGTGTAAATTGACATACAAATTTGTACATCAACTGTTTTGCTCCACTAGGGGGTGTATAAGCAATAGAACTACCAGTTATTTCTGTATGTGTTGTAGTTAAACCTTGAGAAGTAGTTACATTACCTAAAGTGTAGTTTCCGGAACCTACTGATATAGTTCTACCATCACATATTCCAGCTACAGTTTCTATCGTTTCACCAGCTGCTTTTGGTGTAGTTAGATTAGGAATACTTACTGAACCATCAGAACTTAAAACTATATTGTTAGAGGAAGATGAACCATGTTTAATATTTGTTGTTTTCAGTGTTGACATTATGACGGCACTCCTATTGCTTTAATTCCAATTTTTGGTCTGCAAACAAGAGACGTATTAGTTGTACTATTAGGAGCACTTGCGTTGTTAAGATAATGTAATTGTGCATGGTATGTAGAACTATAATCTCTTGCTCTAATCTTTATAGTTTTTGCACTATTCCAAGTTTGTATCCTACCGGTAGCAGCGTTTGCAGTTAAATTTGGTTCTATTCTAAATGCGTGATCCCATGTCACTACTGCCAGATTGTCATCTGCCCTTTCAACAAAAGGATGGTCAGATACAGCAACATCATCAAGAAAAATGTGACCAAAAGCTATTGAGTCAGCACTGTGATAAAAACCAGCCATAGTAAAACGGTAAATAACAATCTTTGTGTTATCTGGTGGTTGATAAGTAATACTTGAACCAGTTACGTCTGCAAATGTCGTTTCTAATACTTGAGCAGAAAATGTATTTTCTATGGATACAGTACCTTTTTTAGTTACTACCGAAGTTCCATCACAAGGAACATAAAATTCTTCTAAAACTTGTAGTGGACTACCACTTGTACTAGTTAGTAGTGTTCCATTAACAGCATCAGGTAATGTTATTACTCGATCAGCTCCTCCTGTTGTATCTGCGGGAGCTTGTAATGCGACGGACCCAGAATTAGATCCATTTAATTTTAATGTCATAACTAACTAGGTTTCGGGTTATCTGTTTTCACTTTGGTAATAGCATCTTTCCATTTTGTAGTGCCATTAATAGCATCCCAATACTGCATATCCATTTGCTCTTTCAAACTAGGGTAGCTTTTTATTCTTGTTTTAAATACTTTATATGTATTTTCTAAAGCTGTTGCTGCTGTATCGTATGCACTCATATCAGTTATTGATGGTTGTGATATATCACTAACTGTCCATGTTTGTATCTTTATACCTGTACCATCATCTACTAATAATATTTTTTCTGTATTAAATAAAATATCTACTTCATTTTCAGTTTTACCTTTTTCTATTAAAAAGGCTTTTATTTGATTAGATAAACAAGCCATTATAATTTAAACCCTCCAAAATAAGTTAACCATTCTTCTGTTGGTTCTGTAGAACCTTCATTATGGTAAACATATAATTCTATGTAATCTCCAACAGCTAACTCAAGAGTAACTCCATAGGGACCGGAACCTAAGACACTATTCGGAGTGGAATCACTTGCACGGTATTCATTACGTTCAGAAACGTATGTCATAGTATGTGAACCGTTTTTATAAATTCTTACGTTGATGACATCTTCTCTTTGTATATCATCTATTCCAGCAGCTCCGAAGAAATAATATACACCCGCTTGTCCTGAAGCTACAGTAAATTTTGAATCAGTAGTAGAATAAGAAGTGCCTGTATTTTGTGTTACTAGATCTTCTGATAGACCCGTAACTTTTGTATAAGTAGCATTTCCAATATTCTGTGGTGATGCTTGTCTTGCGTAAAAAGCAATGTTTGATAAACCTGTTAAATTACTAGCATCGATAGCTGGTAAAGCACCTGATAATTTAGACGCTGCCATACCATTTATATCAGCATCTAAGATACAACCATCAGGCAAACCTCCTGCGGAAACTCCTGCGATCGTACCACTTCCATTAATTGTTATTGCCATAATTAAACTATTGTGTAAGTACTATTGTCTGGAACTGTTAAAACCTTTCCGCTTGCGATTGTGATAGGACCAGCACTCATAGAGTTCTTAGTTGTACTCGTCGTAAAATCGTTTGATATTGTTTGGTTATTTTCATAAATACATCCATCAGCTACTGTTGAGTCAACACCAATAAATCCATTAGTAGCACTTAAAGTACCAGTTACAGTAACTCCAGTTGAATGTGTTTCTAATCTTTTAATAGAAGTTTTATTTCCAAAATAAGGGTTATTTACGTAATAAAGTTCGACAGTACCCGGAGTTTCTCCTGCTCCCGGCATTTTAAATCTAGCCAACTGGGTGTCAGCATCATCACTTAGACCTATGGAGATATCACCATATCCAAAGATACCTACTTCACCACCAGCTGAAGTATTACTGAGTATTGTTCCGTTATTACTTATTTCATCACCACCAGTAGCATCAGTTTTTGTATACCACTGTGAAGATCCAGCTCTATATTTACCATATTTACCCATATCAAGGGTCAGTGCACTTCTATCCCACTGCAACACTTCATCGCCTGTGATAGTACCATTACCTGTAATGTCTGCACCATTAAAAATAATATCTCCGGCAGCCCAACCATAAGTATTAGACCCACTAGTATATTCATACATAGTAGAGCCAAACGTTAAAGAACCAGAACCATTAGTTTTTAAGAATGTACCTGATGAACCATCATTTTTAGGAAGTGTAAAACTTGCACCAGTATCTGAAAATTCAACTTTTATATTTCCACCACTAATAGATCTTATAATTCCATCAGTACCATCAGAATAAAGAGATAAATCGGTATCATTACCAAAATTTAGTTTTCTTCCAGCACCGGCACCCGATCCATTATCATTAAAATATATGTTACCGCCAGCTGTTAACGTACCAGTCCATTGAGCTCCACTCCCTGTAGTTTCAAATTTTTTTGAATTATTGTGATAGAGTTCTACACTAGAATCTTTAAGTATATTTATACCATTTTCACCGTTAGCTGGTTTTAATCTAATATCATGGTTAGCTTGTATTATTAAATCTCTATCTTCACCAACGTTTACATCATCACTTTCATCTTTTATATAATTATCTCCAGATGTCGCGTCGTGATATATTTTTAAGTCTCCATGACTACCAAATATAGCTTTATCGTTATCTCCAAAAATAATGTCTTGACTATTAGTTTCTAAATCTCCGCCTAATTGTGGTGTGGTATCAACTACAAGATCTGTATTTATAGTTTCATAAATTACTCCATCTTCATTAGAATTTATTTTTACTGTTTTCCCAGCTTGTCCAGACAATGATGGAGTATCAGTTAATCCTGAAAAAGAAGTTGTTACATCAACAAACTCAACTGCATCACCAGCTGAATTAATTTTTAAAGTCTTATTAGCAGCACTACCATAGTTAGCTGGTGTATCGGATAGTCCTGTAAATGTAGAACTACCTCCACCACCTCCACCACCACCGTCATCGGCGATAATAAATGAGCTACTAGATGCTTGGTATTTAAGTATTTTACCGTCAGCAACTCCAGCAGTATTTACATCTGATAAAGCGTTTAAAGAACCAAGATTATTTAGTTTAGTATGGTCTGCATCTGTAAAAACATTAGAATCTGTTGCTGATTCAACTAAAGTTCTTATTTCAGCAGCAGTTTGATCTGCGGTAGCTAAAGGTTCTATATCGTTTAATTTAGAATGGTCGGCATCTGTAAATACGTTAGAATTACTAGCTGCTTCAACTAAAGTTCTTATTTCATCTGCTGTTTGATCTGCGGTAGCATTATCTTCTATATCATTTAACTTAGTATGGTCAGCATCTGTAAATACATTAGAGTCACTAGCAGCTTCTACTAATGTTCTTATCTCTGCTGCTGTTTGGTCTGCTGTTGCAGCAGTTTCAATACCATCTAACTTATTACCATCACCCGCTATATCTCTACCGTCAACAGTTCCACCTACAACAATGTTGCCAGTTGTTTGAACTACTTGTGAACCAAAATCAGGAGAAATCTTTGTACCATCTATAGCAGCTGCACTATTGACATCAGCATTTACAATACTGTCGTCTTTAATTTTTGCACTAGTTATTGCTGAATCTTCTATCTCTTCGCTTCTAACAATATCTTGTACTTCCTGTAGAGCAAATAAAGCTTGATCTATATTGTTGTTTAGATCTTTTGCTCTTATACCTGAACCTGTTGCAAATATTGCTTTTGCACTATCTACATCAGTTTGTCTATAAAATAATATATCTACTCCACTCTTTGGTGCACCAGAAGCTTCTTGAGTACTGGTTGCTGTTCCAGCATTAAATTGGATGGATGTGGCTGTTGGAAATGTGTATTTAGTTGTATCTAAAGTAACTCCGTTTAAGGAGACTTTAACGTCTGATTGTTTTATGTAGGGAAAGTCAAAGGTTAGTTGGGTTTGACCCGCAACACCTTTAACACCATCCCCTGTATAGGATTGTGTTGTCGTAGCCATTATTCATCTTGTTTAGTATTTAATGATTGCTGCTAAAGCTATATTTCTTGGTCTGTTTTCACCATTATTTTCTGGAGCACTATTATCACTTGTGTTTGTGGCTTCACTGTATCGTTGAAGATAAGTTCTTTCGTTAGCTGATTCAGCGGTAGTTAATTGAGTATGAGCAAGGTATGTATGGTTGTGAGTTCCAATCTGGTGTGCTTGTGATGTTTTTATATTTCTACTTCCACTTGGTATTCCATTTGAAGTATCAATAGCTCTATAAGCATCCCAACCTCTAATAAACTCTCCTCTTAAATCTGGAAGTGTCGCTCCCACAATTGCATATAATGCCGAAAAGTCAGCGGTAACTTGAGTGACTGATTGACCACCTTGTATATTCCAGTCAGAACTTAATACATCTACTGTTCCAGTTCCATCAGGTATAGTTTGTCCAGCACATAGTAAATATCCTGTTGGGATGTTAACTTTCGGCCACCAAATAATTCCACCTACTGGTATTAATATACCTGATTCAATTTTTGCTTTAGTTACGTTACCATCAAGAATTTTTGCTGTAGTTATTGCGTTGTCACGTATGTGATTAGTCGTAACAGCTCTATCACTATCTGTTGATGTACTATCTTTTAACTGAACATGAGTTATAGCATCACCAGCTACTTTACTTTCTACTATTGCATTATCTCTAATGTGATTAGTAGTTACTGCTCTGTCACTATCTGTTGATGTGCTATCTCTTAGTTTATCAGCACTAACAGAATCGTTTGCTAATTTACCTTCTACAATATTTAAATCTATAAGTTCACTAGTACCGACACTGTTATCAGCCATCATGTGATTTTCTACTGAATCATCTCTTATGTACCAATCAGTTGCAGTATTAACATGAATATCTCCTTTACTACCAGCAACAAGTCCTAGACCTGAATCATTAGCAGTAACAGTACCAACTTCTTTAATTGCAAATAAAAGTTGTTTAATATTTCTATTTAATTCATTTGCTCTAATTGACGAACCAGTTTCAAATGTACTTCTTGGTTCATCAATATCTGTGTTTCTGTAAATCCTTACATTACCAGTTGCATTAGGAGGAGCTGTGACAAAAGTGACAACAGTTCCAGTAATGCTGTAATCAGCTGGTGAGTTTTTAGTATCGCCACCAACAGAGACTTTTACGTCTGATTCTCTTAAAAAAGGGAATGTGATGTCAAAAGTGACATCTGATCCATCCCCGTTATAAATTACTTCTGTTGCCATTTATTTGTACATTCCTACGATGTTATTTGATGTTTTGACTAAAGATTTATAATTCTGTGCGTCTAATCTTCTTTCTTCTTCAATAAGGTCACGTACTTCAGGATCTTGCATTAATGTAGCCCAAGCCTTTTTACGAGCTTCAGTAAATATTCGATGAATTATTTGGTTATGACTATAAGCAGTTCTTGGATTCATCTCTCTTCTGCCAGCATTTAAATCAGCTTGCATGTATTGAAGAGATCTAATAATTTTTGGATCTCTAGCTAATTTATTTAACTTAGCTTCTATATTCTGATCGCCAATTGCTTTTTGAAATAAAGATCTTAAACGTGGAGAATCTTTTAAACTTAATCCATCTGGTGATGAAAGAGTAGACATTCTCATGTCATACTTACTTTCAAATAAAAGTTTTCTACCTTCACTTTGATCTAAATTAATACTGAATGGACTAATCATATTAAACATACGAGTTGGGAAATCCCAGTCTTTAATAGGTTGTCCATTTAATAGGTCATACTTTGTAGGTAACTCGTTAATAGCTAAACCTTCAGTTATTTGGTTTCTATTCCTAATTGATTGCCATATACCAGCATTAAGTTCTTTCATGTGTGGGTTGAATAATTTACCTAATTCATTTCTCATAGAACTCATAGGTATTATGTTATTCATTAATCCACCAACAATTCTTTCAGCCTGTCCAGGACTACCTCCAAACAAATCTACAAACTGCTGCATTCCAGCAAGATAAGATTTACTTGTAACACCCTGAGCAACAACAAGAGCTAGTTTCTGTAAATTATCCTCTGTCCATTCTTCTCCCATTAATTGGCTGTAATCACCAATATCAGCAATAGTTGAAAGTATTAAGTTAAATGGTTCAAACGAATCATATCCAACTTGTACTCCACCAATAGTAATAGTTCTAGGTTTATAACCTCCATCTATCCAAGCTTGTCTTTGTTGTCTGTCAGCTGGTCCATTACCTGTTAAACCTCCATTCATAAAATGCATAGAAGCCATGGTAATTATTGAACCACCAATAGCTAATCTACCCATTTGTAGAGCTTTAGCATTAGCTAGTTCGTCAGCTGTTTTTATACCGTATATAGCTACATCTTGTAAGTTATCAACAGTGGCAGCTGCAATGTCATTGTATTCCTTAACTAATAAGTTAAAACCTGGCGTATGTTTAGCTGTTAGTGCTATACCATTAACTCCAGTTCTAGCAAATAAAAAGAAAGGTTTAGCCCATGGAGCTTTCTCAAATACTTCATTTAGACCTTTTGAGAAACCTGTTAAGTCAGTTGTAAGAGTGGCTTCTTTTTTAGCAAATAAAGTTGCAGCGTCAGTTATATTTCCGTCATTATCTAAAATTTCAGAAAGAAATTTATTCTCATATGTTTTTAATAATTCAGGAGTAATTTCTAATACATCACCTTTAGCTACGTTATCAATCGCAGCTCTCATAGCTTTTTCTTTACCTTTAGATCTGGCTAAGATATACCCAAAGGTATCATCAGTAGCTGCCATTACCTTGGTTGAGTAAGTAAGAAACTTATTATCATTTAAAGATCTAGCCATATTAGCCATGTAATAAGCAGCCTTATCTCCTAGTGTTGCTTTACCACTGTTTTCAATCCAATCACCAAATATTGCCCATTGCTCATCACCTTTCGTATATTCAGAGAATCGTGAACGAACAGTAGAAATATCTCCTGACCAGTAAGAATTTAGTTTTGTATTAAATAGTTTCCAAGCTTCAGGTATTGTTTCAATCATTCCACTTAAAGCAGCTATAGAAGCTTTTCTTGTAGTTCTATCACCTGTAAGTGTTGCACCAAGTACTTGAGAAATAGGTCTTAAGAATGTAGCAGTACCAGTACCCATGATCGCTCTGACAGAAGTCTTAGGACCACTAAGTACACTATGTATCATCATTCCCTGTAGTTCTTTTATAAGTACACCTGTTTTAGGAGTTCCATTAAAATCACCACCTTTTAATTTCTTACGTACCCAGTTATCAAAGTCAGTTACATTACGAATATCATTACTCATGGAAATAACTTCCATGTAGGCTTTAAACAAATCACCACTAGCATCATCGCCAGCTACTTTAAAAGCTAACCTAAATGCATCTATAGATTCTGCAACTTGTTTATCAACGACATCATTTATCTGTTTTAAAGATTGTTTTCCAGCTCTAAATGCTCTTAGTTGTCCTGAAGTCTTTAATGTAGATAATTTTATTTGTGTTAAACCAGCAATTATTTTTTCATAAATAGCTCTAGCTGGACCATCCATACTATTGAGGTCAGCAATATCTGCTAATTCTCTAGCACCTATACCAGCATCTCTTAGTTCTCTTGTTAAAGAACCAATAATTAAACGAGCTGCACTTATCTTTTCAGGGTCCCAAATAGTTAATTCATCTGGTGCTCCTTTTTTGATAACAGTAGGATCACGAAATAAAGCTTCCCAAAATTCATCTGGTGTTAACTCTGAAGTATTTCTACCTTCATAAACTTCTTTAATAAGTTCAGCAGAGTCACCCCATATTTCAGCTAATGTTTTACCTTGTTTTCTAGCTGCCTGTATCTCAGCTTGTAATCGAGCATCAGTCATAAATTCACCAAGAATTTCTTGAACATGATCCTCAGCCATTTCTGAGCTTCTAACTACTAATTCAGTTTCTACAGGAGTTGTATATTTTCCTAATCGAGATGCACTAGTAACAGAATCAGTTGATCCCATTTCTGCACCGGCTTCATTTTGAATACGGTTTAGTTGTGTTCTTACTTCAGATGGTTTTCCATTAGATGTAGGTGCACCTTGCCATGGGTCAGCTATTGGTTTGTTTTTATAACCACCCATTACTGGCAGATTTAACTGTTCAACTGCTCTTTCTTGTATTTGTTCTTCTACACTTACTTCTCTTCTTGCAGCTTTTTCAATTGATTCTGGTATTTCAACCTCTGGTTTACCTTTTGCTGGTCTGATCTTTTTAATACCTTTTCCAATTACCATACCCGCAGCATCAAATACTGCACCAATACCCATACCTTCAACAACATTCTTCAATGTTTTCATAGCAGGGTGATCTGTATCTTTAGTTGATAAAGGTGTATCAATGAAATTAAAACGATCTCTTAAAATTGCTAGACCGTTATCTTCTTGAGAGTATTTGGATATAACGTCAGAAGCAGCACCAACCGCAGCACCTCTTGCAAGACTTCCGGCAACAGTTGTTGCAGCAGTAACTCCAGCTACCTTAGCAGCAGGAATAATAGCAGCAGCTAATGAACCAAAATGAACTAGTCCTCGTATAGCACCACCCCACCAAGTTTTGGTTTCAATAGGGTTAGCGTCATCTACAAACCAATCGTCCCATTCAGCTCCATAACCTTCTTCAGTTTGTTGTTCTTCTTGCATTTCACCACTGAACATATCAATGGCACGTTCTGGGAGAGTTACAACAGACGAGGCTGTATCCTGAAGTCCACCACCTATGGCAGATTGGACTTCTTTAACAACTCCCTTTAATCCTCCCCCACCTTCTTTAGTACGAGGGTCATTAAGCTCTGCCTTAGCACGAGCTGCTTCCTCTTCTTGAGCAAGCCTTTGTTGTTCTTGATACGCCTGTCTTTGTTCTCCCTCTTCATATTCTTGCTCGAAATCTACAATATCATCAGTGATAGTGATACTTGCAGGGTCGATCTGAAAATCTTCAGGATTCATTTTTTACCTTAGTAATTAATTGCGTTTTCTTTTGTTTACTCTGCCTTCTTTTTTTACTTGTTCTCTTCTTGCTTCTAGTCCTTCTCCTAGCATACTAAAGGCAGCAAGCTCCGTACCGAATACATCTTGGAGATAAATTCCTGGAGATTGGAAGAAGTCAGAAATTATTTGTTTAGTCTTTAAAGCAACAGCGTCATTTCTTCTTGATTCTCTTGCTAATAGTCTTTGTTTTTGTTGGGCAGTTATAATTTCAGGTTTCTCTTCAACCTCAGTCATCTTACGTTCTTTTCTATTAAATTCTTTATCAAGTATTCCTTCTAATAGAAACTCTACTTCGTTATATGTAATGTCATTGTCTGAACCAAAAGCGTCAATCTTAGCTTTTATTAATTTAGCTGGTGTAACTTTTTGAGCTAATGTTGTACGGACTGAAGGTGGTAGTTTTTCATATGCTTTAAGAATTTCAGATTTAGGAACTTCACCTAAGCCTTCTTTTTTTCTTTTAATATTTAATTGAATTTCTTGCAGTTGAAGTGGATGTATAGGTACTCCATCAATCTTAATTTTAGAAGCTAATTGCTTGTAATAAAGATGTGCTTCACCTTTCTCGTGCAACAATTCTGCCTGTTGTAGTATATCTTCTGAACCATAAATAATATCTTTTTGAAATGCATTAGGGTCAACTTCAAGGTGTTTTTCTCCAAAAAGTAAATCTTTATTTCTTTTAAGAGGTTCTGATTCTCCTCCTACTAACTTATCCCAAGAACCAGCTTCTATTAAAGCTTGCATTCTTCCAACTGCATTTACATAAGCTGTTCTTTCATCAGGTGCTGTTTTCATCTCATCAGCATAAATACTTGGGAACAAATAACCTGCATTATCAACTATGTTTGTCCATTGTGAATTATTTCTACCAGCTGGTTTACCTTCACTTTTAGCTTTAGCGTTAGCAAATCCTTCAGCTTGCTTTATTGCCTTTTTAAGTTCATCTTTACCTATCCCATTAGGACCGACAGAACCTATTCGACTTGTCCAAGTTTCTCTAAGTTCTTCACTATTTAATTTACGAACTTCACGCTCAGTTAATAAACCTTTATTCCATAAATTTTCTAACATTGGAACTGTTAGATCATCTTCGTGTTCTTCAAAAGTTAATCTATTTTTAATGTCATCTGATATAGGACCACCTTGGGTCATATCATAATTTTCTTTTATATAGTTAGCTAACTCTGGACCAGACATTAGATAACCCCTTTCCTGTTCTATTTGGGTTATTCCATTATTAAAACTTTTTTGATATAAAGTTTTTTCTTCTGCATCTCTATTTATTGCAGCTTTTTGTGCTTCATGTAATCTATCGTCCCAACCAGTTTTTGAAAAAGCTTTAGCATGTGATGCGAAAAGTTCCTCTGTAGGAGTTCCTTTTTTACCACGATGCATAAAAGTAACTGCTTCAAATTTTCTAGCTTGAGCTACAGTTATTTGTCCTGATTCTACAAGAGATAAAATATCTTCTGACATGTATTCGATAGCTTGACTTAATGTATCGAAGTTTTGTTCAGCTTTTATAAGTTCTAATCTTTGAATAACACCAGTATTAAATTCACCACCAGATTTGGCTTTTATAAATTGAAGAGTATCTTGTGTTCTTTCATATTTAAACTCTTTTTCTCGTTCTTCATTCTTACCTCTTCTATGCTCTGCTTTTCCTAACTCAGCTTGCTTTTTTAATTCCTGTCGTAAAGTTAGTACTAACCCTTCAGGATACTTATTAAATTCTCCAACTGTCTTTTTAATATGTGCATTATATAGACCTGTAACTTGATCTTCATCATAGTTAGACAAGTCTGGATTATCTTCAAAAAATTTACTTGGAGCGTTATTTATAGCTCTGTTGACGAAAGCTTCTAAAAACCCGTGTTTTCCTTTTCTCCATTCACTTTGATCGACAAGATCTAAAGCAGTTGTATGTAGACCATCATCATTTTTTATTTTATGAGCTATTTTCCACTTGGCTATATAATCCTCAGCCATTATATCTTTACCGTTATGGTAATGATCGATAATAAGCTGTTGTTGTGCGAAAGGTAAATCGGCTAGATTATCAGTGTAATAATTCTGTTGTCTTTCTTGTTGCTGTAGTTTTAATTGATCTGCAAATCCCTTAGCTTTAGGTGCGAAGTCAGCAATTGCTTTGATAAGTTCCATACTCATCCCAGCATTTTCTATTCTTCTTTTATCATTCTCACGTTCAGCTGCTTCTCTTCTTTCAAATCCTCGATTCGCTTTTGCAAACGAATCTTCTAAAATTGAAGCATAATCAGGTGCTTCATTAAAATCAAATTTCATAATTTATTTCTCCTAAGGGGCAAAAGGTTTAAAACCTAATCCGCCAGCTGCACTAGCAATACTTGTACCAATAGATAAAGCATCCATAAATGCTGCTGCTCCTACGTTCATCATTACTGGTTGAGGAGGTTCAACTGTAGGAACAGGTGTAAATGCAACCTGTGCAAACTGTTGATCTTCATAGCCTTTTAATTGTCCAAACGCTCTCTGTGATTCTTGTTCTAGAACCATTGCATTAGTACGCAACTGTCTACCAATTTCACTGACTTTCCTTCCGTGATCTCCTCTTTCCAGGATTTGTGCTCTTGCTATTGATCTACCAGTTTGACCACTGGCAATAGCTGCTGATGCTTCACTCTTACTAATAAGATCAGCATACATTTCTTGATATTTTAATTCAGCATCACCTACCATCTTGAGACGTTTTTGTTCGTTGTCAGAGGCATGTTGCTGTGCACCTAATCGTGCATTATTTATATTTTCATCATATTGAACTTTCTTCGCTGAGTAGACAGCCAGTTCTTGCATCCACTCACGTTCTCTTTGTTCAATTTGGTACTCATATTGTCTTTTCGAGGCTTCATTTTGTGCCCTCGCTTGTGCTCCTAAACACACGGCAAAACTCCATAAAGGATAAATTATTAGGTCCGTGTTTTAATTCCCGTAAAAATTTGAACCCAAGGAATCTAAGAAGTTTTATGTGAACCTTGTTTCGTTTATCAACGATATTCCAAAGCAACTTCTCTTTTCTACTTTCCACATAAATTTTTGCTTGTTTAGCAAATGTATGGGGATACTTAAGGATCTCTGGTGTACACAGCATCCAGATTCTGCCGTCTTCTTGTACTCCAGCTATTCCAGCTATTTGACTATTTGGAGCTGTAAAATAAACAGTATCTCCTATTAGAGAACATGCAGGGATGGCTACCACTGGGTCATATCCATGACCCTCTGATACTTCTCTATAGTCATCTGGTAAAAGGTTGGAAGCCACATGTAATGCAGCTTCCGGTGTTATTGGGTGAATGAATTTAGTCATCTAAATTTTTATATATAGGTTCTAATTTCTCTAATGTTTCCGCCATCCATGGTTGCCACGGATTGCCAAATGGTAGATCATATCTTTCATACCATCTGTTAGTTTTCATTCGCCAATATAAGTAACGTAACTCTTTTTCAGTTAATTGAATGTTAAACACGTTTGTAATATGAATTGGTAAAGTCACCTTCATACGCCATTGAAAAAACAGTGGCAGGGGTGGGATGTTCTGAACTAAGTATTAAAGTATAATTAGTATTTTTTTCGTATACAGGTATCGTTATTTCTTGCTCGTCATCTATACCTAATCTATTAGCTTTATATTGATCGGCATATGCTGATTCATGTACGTGAGAATAATCAGGTTTACCTACACGTTTTAATGTTGATTTATATACTCCTAATGGTCCAAAGTTAAATTTAAGCCGATGGATTATTAAGCTACCCTGAACATCAGCTCTAACAGTTTGACCAGATTGTTGTGTTATATATAAGGTTGGAAACTTGACTTCCATATCATAGAGATAACCAAGTAAAGCATTTTCATTTACCCAATCACCATTAACCGTTAAATCAAATTTAGAAGTTCCAACATTATATTTTTTATTTACTAACGCATAACTACCAACATTGTTTGTAGTACCGGTACTGTGGTCATACAAAACCAATTGCTTATCACTCATGTAACCATCAGGTAACGGAAAAGTTGTAAGATTAGTTTCTTCGCTATAACTTGCACCAGTGGTTATATCTACTTCAGTAATATTGTCTAAATAAACTTTGTAAGTTTCTCCATCTTCACTAATTGATTCTGTTGCATCGTCACCTTGTTTAAGGTTAAAACGTTGCATTACATCTGTAGTACCATTACGGACTACTGCAAAGATTGCATCATCTAGCATACAAATATATTGTATGTTTCCAGATAATTCCCAAGTTATCCAAGATTGCTGTATTCTTCTTTCACCAGAATTAAAATATCTATACCCATATAAAGTATTAGTATCTTTAGCACCAAAAACAATAAAAGAGTTCTCTCTAGAATTAGCAGTCATATTTAAATTCTTGGGAAATAATTTAGATATAACTTTGCTCTGTTCTAAAACAACTGGTTCACCTTCTCGAAGTACACTAGCCATTTCAAAGAATCTAGTAAACTTACCAGCATTATCTAAAAAGGCAATAGTAGTTCCTAAGCTGACAGGATTACTTTTTTCATTAAAGTTGTATGTTGATAAAGCATTTATTTTGGCAGTAGTTGGAGCTAGTACATCACTGTCAGTAGTCAACATAAATTGTTGATTTTTAGTAAACAGTACAAGTCCACTATTTACTTCAATAGCATCATAAATAATTGCTGGATATTTAGAGCTACAAGATAGATCAATTGGATCTTCTGGTCCGCTGACAATAGCAGACTTCGGCCAGAAATTAAAAAAGTCGCCAGGTCTTGACATGATTACGTTTTCATCACTTAAGAAAACTAAACGGTTCCTAAAGAAAACCATATTATTTATGGTGTTATTTTTAGTACTTAGATCACCATCTTGACCAGATACCGTTGACATAAAACTTGGTTTAGGTGCAGTTATACTGTCCCCTACTGGACAAGTTTCATAGTCCACTTGTGACACAGTGAATGTCGTAGCACCTGTTCTAACTAATTGAATAGGCATTGTTGCCTTATCAAATTCAATTAATCTGCTAGGAGCTGCACATTCTTCCCATACACCATCACCACTTAATCCGTTGTTAGCAAAGAATTTTAAGTAATAATCATCTTCATCATTGGAACTATTTTTAACCTTAACTACATAACCGTTTTTACATTGTTTAGGTAAATCAGCAACGTCTTGTACTGAGCTAGTGACTACATTTAATAGTTCGGAGACAGGCGTATCTGCCTGAAAAGCTCCGCCAGTTCGTTTAATGTACAGTCCATTACCTATCTGTTCTACATCAAAACCATTACCTGAAGTAGTATTATTTCCAGTAATACCTCCTCTTAATAATCCCAATATCATGTCTGCTGTAATTGCAGTTTCTCCATCAAATGGTGTAGGTTCAGGTCTTACTAAAGCTAAGTTTGCAGATACTTGTGATGTACTAACTTCAGCAATTTCAATATCGTAATCAGTAGTGTGTTGTGTTTGTGTCATTCTGACACGAATTTTGTCCCCTTTCTGCCAGCCTTCGCCACCGTGTAATAAATCAACTTTAACTGTGTAACGGCAAGCATAAGTAGGACTAGATCCTCCAACAGTTGTAGGTTGACCTGTTGTAGTGATACGGAATATTAAATTCTTACCTCTATTAGTAAATTGATTAGCAACAGTAGCACTAGTAGTTCCTGTATACATAACGACATAAGAATCAGAATCGTCATGATTAACTGAAAACAGCTGAGTACCTACGCTATTACACGTACCGTCAATATCTAAATCTCTATCTACCGTACTACCATTAGCATTTTGAGTAAAATCATCATTAGCTGAAGAACTTGTATAATAGTCAACATCTAATCTTATAGCTGTAGAGATAGTTTGCAAATCAGATACAGCAGTACTATTAAATAAGTTTAAAGAATACTGACTAGCAAACTTAATCATCTTTAATTCAACAAAAGCTTGATTAGGTTGAGCTGGCTCAATTGTTGAAGCCATTGCTGTATTCTTTGTCCTGTTATTTATAAAGGTAAAATCATTTAGGGTAAGAGTTTGTAGATCCTCATCATTAGAATGTACTAAATAACTAGTTAAAGCAGCAGACTGAGAAGGCGTATAGTTAACAGTCATTGGTTGACCATCACTACATCTCCACATTCTGATCTTTCCATCATCAGCATGTGAAGTTCCATTTTCATTTTTACGCCTAATTACTTGACCTATATATTGTTCAGTTTCATCTCTGTAATAACTAAACCATTTACCTGTAGTGTATGAGTTGTTATTAGCATCAGTATCATCACTTAAAGAACCTATTAATTTACTGCCAGGTCGTTTTTGTAAGCCATGTGTTAAATCTGGTAAAACATTTTTTGCTGAAATTACCTGTCCTGGAACTTTTAATTCATCTGGCTGTTGGGATATTCCACCATTCAGTGATGTAATTTTTTGAGAAATACTTGCCATTATCTTCGTAGTGCATTGTATGGTTGATATGACTGATATGTAGTATTGTGGTCAAACCCCATAAAATTATGATCGCCTTGGTTACATTCATATTCGGTACAATTAGCTCTTGCTAATCCTTCTTGTTGTTGGAGTAGCTGTACTAAATTAGGATTACTTACTAGTTGAGTAGCAGCTCTTACAGAAGCTCTAGTAACGATATATCTTTTAAATACTGAAGGTAGATCTTCATACGGCCAGAGGTATACAATATCTAATTCAACATCATCATCGAAATCATAAGTATGGTTAACTGTGTCATATAGATATGTAATACCACTTTGAGTTCTTCTAACTAGATCTTTATTTCTAAACTTTTGACCATCTGTTAAATCATATCTTAAAACGTTAGCTGGTATTTTTATTCTCTTATTAGTATCTGGGTCTATAGATACATGTCTTTCAATATTAAATATCCATCCTTCGTTTTGGACATCTGTATTTACTTCCTTTAAAAGAGTGTAGATAAAAGATATCTCTGGATTTTCTAAAGTATTATATTTAACTTGTTCTCTAAAAATTCTTATTGCAACGTTATTTGCAGGAGCACTAGAAAAAGTTAGGGTAGTTCCAGATACTGTAAAAGCAGTTGTTTTTACACCATCTAAAGAAGCTTGTATTTGTGATGCATCTTCGTAAGTAATACCAATTGTGTATGCAGTTGTAGAACCATTACCTGTAGCTTTAGTCTCGCCTACTAGTTCTGAGTATTCACCTATTGTTGTTATTGGACTTTGACCGATAGCTCCCAGTATTGAGTTCACTGCGGATAGTTCTGTATCGGTGTCAATTGTTGTGGGAGTTGTCATAAAAAAAAAGGGAGCCGAAGCTCCCGTATAAAGTGTATAAATTAGAACGCAGAAGGAGCAGAAGTTCCAACATATAGTTCAACAGCAGCAGCTGGATTTAAGTAATCTGCACCCATAGCCATGCGACCTAAGATCACATCACCTTGGTATATTACAGACACATCTCCATTTGTTACCTGAACTTGTGGTCCGATTGCTTCAACAACACCAGCAGCTTCCTTTTGGAAGATAAGTCCACAAGACTTAGCACCTAACTCAGCGTTAGTACCGTAGTCATTGTTAACTCCGCCAGTAGCGTTAGCATTCTCAGGTGTAGGTCCAATGAAATCACCAAGATTTCCGGGAGATACTTCACCTGTTGTTCCGCCGTAAGCAACACCATACTTGCCAAGGAAAGGAATATTCATTGACTTGTAGATGTGGATTCCAGCGATTTCGATAACGCCTTTACCGCCTTGTAATGCAGTACCTTGAACGTCTCTGTTTACTAGTCCGTTTGTACCAACGTTTTGTATCAAGGAATAATATTGCCTTGGGTTCAATACCGCGCAGCGTCCAGAGGAGCTGACTCCTTTTTCGTCCATTGCAGCAGCAGCATCATAGAATGCGTTTACAAGATCAGCAGCATTGTATGCATCTGAATCATCGGTAGAATCACCAACTCTGATTTGTGTTCCGCCGGGTTCAGCAAAGTTTGTTGCAGAAACTGGAGATGCAGATCTAGCTCCGCGTGTTATAGCACGGAAGATAAGTCTGTCATATTTTTCTGCAAGAGCATATCCAATCTTCTTAGATATTTCTCCTCTTAATTCGTAGTGAGCAAGTGTCTCATCGAGGTCATACACGAATGCAGAGCTGATTAGTAGATCATCCATTACGATGGTCTTTTCAGCAACTGGAGGTGCCTTGTCACTATTGCCTAAGATAGGTGTACCGGGAGTATGGAACTCACTTGTCATACGACCTGTATAGATGAACTGTAGAGATTTACCGTTCTTTAAGGTTCTCTTAGTTACGAGATCTCTTGCGATAGTCTCGTGCTGGAAGCCTTTGAACATTTCTCCACTGAACAGCTTTAGATACAGGGCGTACTTATCAGTAGCTCCATCGTAACCAGTACCTGTGGATAGGTTAATACGACCTAATCCAACCTGATTAGCATTAGCCATTTTTCAGTTAAAAATTAAAGGTATATATTGTCGTCTTCACATGTGAAAAAGTGCGAGTCTTACTTAGACTCATTGAGATTGTGGTCTGTCCCACCGTCTAGACGGCTGATTGGTATCCTCCGTAGAGGGCAAAAAGCCAAATTAAGTAGGGAGGAGTCGAACCTCCCCAAGATCGCCTAACCGATTACTCTTGTGTAAGCAACGCCACGATATACGAAAGTAACTTTCATGTGACATCTCCATATACCT
>VTLG01001007.1_pt1 | contig 21652 bp, 33 predicted proteins | sample 4694571 | NCBI WGS metagenome assembly VTLG01 (sample SAMN12604809, study PRJNA352737) | marine metagenome | biome: ENVO:00000447; feature: ENVO:00000209|ENVO:00000569|ENVO:01000036; material: ENVO:00002151; isolation source: viral sequences binned using virsorter ... | reverse complement strand
TGTTCTATGGTATGAAAATGATATTTCTTTACCATCTTCTATAATCGCAGTTCTTGCTCGTTGTTGAATACATTTATATTCCCCACGAACCTCATAATCGTATGTTACTTTCTTTTCTAAAGCCATTATTTACTCCTTGTTATTATTCGTTTCCAATTATATATCCATATAATATTGAATTATTTAAACTGTGTAAGTCATCGTGAAAGATATTGAACCATCAGCAGAAAATTCACTTGCTTGTAATAAAGATGTTCCAGTAGCAACATCCCAATTTTGCAAATAAGCAATAGTGGCGTTTTGTTCAATTTCAGCAGTAAGACTTGTGTCATCTGTTATTGCTAACCCAGATGCCTTTAAAACTGCTCCACCTTGCTGTGATGTTCCGCTTGATGCAGTAAAAGGTAATCCTGTTATATATAAATTTCCACTTGCACTATTCAAACTATTAACTGTTATAGTTCCACTTACAAAAACCATATTACCAATTTTAGTATACTTACCGCTTTGAGATGCCGTTGTTAAAGAAACAGAACTATTTCCATTAATACCTACTGTCCAAGTGCCTTCTTCATAATTATCTAATGTATTAGCATCTGCACTTGGGTTCGCACTTGCATCATCTGGAAAGTTTATCCCTGTTGTAACATTCACACCAGCACAATAAACTGTAGCACCACTATCCTGTGCCATATAAACAGCAGTTACATCAGCATTACCAAGCGTTACTGAGTTATCCGCTTGCCCTGTTGTATTATATCCAATTGCTGTTTGATTTACAGCACTTGCATCATTACCATTCGTATTACCACCCAAGAAAGTATTTTGATAGCCTGTTGTTTGGTTTTCTCCAGCTTCTGCTCCAACTGCAACTGAGTAATCTGTTGTCCCTGCTGGATTGTTTTGATGTAACGCTTTTGAGCCTATCGCAGTTGTTCCAGTTCTATCTGTTCCGACTGTAGAGGCTGCTAAATAACCCACTGCTGTATTATGGTGTCCTGTCGTGACCGCATCAAGTGCCTGATAGCCAACTGCGGTGTTCATCTTTCCAGTTGTGAGTATTTTAAGTGCTTTGTGTCCTACAGCAGTCATCGCATTTGCATATTGGGCTCCACCAGTCCCAGCTTGAACTGCACACGCTTCTTGACCAATGGCTACAGTGCCATCATTATCATTCTCATTTGCTGTACCTAACGCACCAGTCCCTATTGCAATACAATAAGAACCAACAGTATTAGTTTGTAATGCCCCAAGACTTGTATCATCATTAGTACCTATTGCTATATTATTAACAGCAGTTGTAGTAGCAGCTCCAGCATAGCCACCTATTCCAATATTAGCTTTCCCTGACGTAATTGCACTTAATGCTGTATATCCAAGAGCAATATTATAATTTGCTCCAGCCATATTTCCATCTAAGGTATTGCTACCAATAGCGATATTAGCCTCAGATTTAGCATTCGTCCATGTGCCACTCATAGAATTGCTACCAATACCAATATTGTGGTCTGAATCATTCGCATTATTACCAGCGACATCAAGGTCAGACATTACATTATGTCCAATAGCTATATTATCTGTACCAGTCGCAGTATGTTGTAATGCTTGGAATCCAACTGCTAAATTCCTTGCACCAGAAGTCAATGCCGCTAATGCAGATTCTCCAATCGCAACAGTTCCATCAATATTAGTAGAGGTACTTGCTGTGTGCATTGCATCGTGACCTATGGCTATTACACTACTACAAGCAGTCGCACTATCTGCCGCATCTTTACCGATAAATACATTCTTATCACCCGTAGCCATTACTAATCCAGCCCTAACCCCCATTGCTGTATTTTGACCACCATCTGTCAAGGCTTGTAAAGCAGTAACACCCACGGCTGTATTTTCATCACCTGTTATTGTACCACCATCAGCAACTTGATAACCTACAAATGTATTATAACCGCCTGTTGTCAATCCGTCTGCGGCTTGAAATCCTATAGCAGTATTCTGGGTTCCAGTTACACATAATTTAAGAGCATCTTTCCCAATCGCTACTGTACCAGATACACCAGTAGTTGTAGTGCTTGAATTTCCTTTTAAAGCCTCATATCCAATAGCAACACAATCAGCAACGGCAGTTGCCGCTTTAGTATCGGTCATAGCATTAAAACCAATAGCCACATTCCTTAAGGCAGTGGTGGCTGTATAGAGAGTATTTGAACCAAGTCCAATATTATGGGTTCCAGTAGTTATGCTACCAAGCGAAAAAGAACCAATGCCAGTATTTGCTACAGTTCCAGCCGTTCCTGCTTGTTGTGCTAATGCCGCATATCCTACAGCAGTAGAATAGTCTGAATCTGTAGAATCTTCTAAAGCAGATGTTCCGATTGCTGTGTTTGCTTGTCCTGAGGTAATTGACTTTCCAGAGTTCAGCCCCACACAAACTGTGCCTGTTGCATCAGTATGGTTAATAGCCCCACCAGCCGCATACCCTACTAAGGTACAATTAGTGGTTGAGGTTATAGCATCTCCAGCCAATGAGCCGATTGCTGTATTTGAAACTCCTGTGTTAAGAGATAATAAGGCATTTGTTCCGAGGGCTGTATTATTATCACCTTGAGTCAATGCATTTAAGGTTGCATATCCAACGGCAGTATTATTAGTAGCATCATCTAAGGTTGCACCGCCAGCAGAAACATAACCTATAAAGGTATTATAGTTAGTCCCCGAATCTATGTTCATACCCGCAGAATGCCCGAAGACTGTATTCTGTGTACCACTATCATTATTAGATAGTGAGATTCGGGAATTTGTATCTATTACAAATTTTGTTGCCAAAGAAGATACACTTGCATGAGCCGCTCCTGTGTAAAAATAATGTTTTCCACCATGCTGTTCATATAATGCTTGCTCATCATTTACTATAGTATCCCAAGTACCATCGGTATGTTTAAAAACATTGTTGCCAATATATGTAGATTTATCTGTGCCAGAAGCAGTATTTGAAAATATAGTACCTAAAGCACCGACTTGTAATAAGCTATAATCTGTGTGCATTGCAACAGGAGTAGCTCCAATTCCTGTATTGCTAAGAAATTTTGTATTCGTTGAATTTATTTCTAATGGAATAGTCGCATCTACTGCATCATTTACTGCGTTTAATCTTAAAGAGGAGCTATTTGCAGTAGTAGTAAAATTAACATTGGAAGCCATTTTTGCATGGAAAGTAGCTAATGGCGTGATTCCAATACCCACTCTGCCTGAACTATCAATTCTCATTCTTTCAGTCCAACTACCAGAACCATCAGCAGTGGTCAGGAATCTAATCCTACCTGGCATATCATTTGCTCCTGGCGTACCATCTACCTGTATTTGAATACCACCAGCAAATGAATTAAAATCCCCATCTCCGTCATAACCATAGGCTTGAGCTTGCCACAAAGTGTCTCCATCCTGAACAATCGCTGGAGAAGCCTTTGAACCACGGGCGTGTCTTCCAGCAAAATTAGGTTGACCAGCATCATTTCTATACGATGTAACAAATATTTCTGATGCTCCTCCATCCTTTACTAATTCCAGTTCAGCCGCTGGAGAATCCGTACCAATCCCGACATTTTGACCATCATCAATGGTCATAGCAACTGTTGGAGAGCCAGAATCATCAAGGTCAGATGTCATAAATTGTAATTTAGAAGGAACGGAATCTCCATCTGGAGATGCATCTGCTGATGCTCTTATTATTACACCAGCTTTTACATCATTATCTGTATCATGCCCCTGAAATACTATTTGACCAAGCACATCACCAGAACCAGTTGCCGCGGCAGTACCAAGAGTATTAGTTGCTGATTTTCTTAATAATAAGGCTGGCATGTGTCCATCGGTTGCACTATACATGCTTAATAATAAATTTTCATCAGCCTGAGACCTTTGCATAGTAACCATTCCAGCGGATGAAATTGTCATACGATTTGTACCTGAAACTTTAAAAGTATGGTCTAATCCATTATATGCTAATGATTTATAAGCACTTAATGCTCTATTAACCCCTGTAATTGTACCAGTTGCAGATGTATTTCCGTTAATTGACAATCCTTCATTGTCGGTTCCTATATACACTTCTCCTGTAGCAGTAATATTCAACCTTTCCGTTGGAGATGTACCTCCATTAGCCGTAGTTCCAAATACTAATTCTCCATTTAAATCGTTACTACCGGGTGTTCCATCTACCCTTGCAAAAATTTCAGCACCAGAGTTGTGCCTATCTGTTCCATCTGCCCCAACAAATGCAATCTTACCTAAAACATCATTATCTTGTATAATTGTATCTGCATTAACAGCAGTTCCTCTTGATTTACCTAATAATAGATATGGAGGATGTGCGTCATTAGAATTTCTAAAGGCACTAATAGATGATGTACTTGCATTTAATCCTTCTACTTGTAAGCGAGGAGTAATATCTAATGGTGTATCTAATGTGGATAAACCAATTCCCACATTGCCATCTTCATCAATTCTCATTCTTTCTGAATTTGAAGTATTAAAGGCAATATCTGATTTTGTGTCAGCAGAACCTCTTATAAAATACATTGCACCAGCTTCTGTTCCTTGATTATAGGCTTGGATTCTTAACATTGAACCACCATCGCTTGGTCTATCGGTATCTGACCTAATTTGACTTATACCAGATGTATTTGCAGATGAATCGAGCTGAAGGGTTGCATCACCAGATGCACTTGCGGTAATGTCGAGCATAGTCGATGGAGAACTCGTACCAATTCCAACACCATTATCTGCTAAGTAAAAACTTTCACTATGTTCTTCATTTGTAAATTGAAGATAACCATCAGTATGCCATTGTATAAATGCTTTAGCACTGGTGTTTTCATACCATCTTATATATGGCGTGTTTGAACCTTTTAATGATAATTTTTCATCAGTTGCCGCAGTTGTAATGGTTGTCGGTCCACCAATAGTTACATCTGAATTGGTAGTATCAACAAGGAAAACATCACCACCATCACCATTCTTTCTGACAAGAAATGCTTCTGTATCGGTTACATCTATTACCTGAGTTCCTTCTAGTATCTCATCGAAGCTAAGTGAACCACCGCCACTTACAGTTAAATCTCCCGATATAGTTAGGTCGCCATCTATTGTACCCCCATTACCGAAGTCTTCAGTAATAGCTTTTAACATTGAACTTTGCATTATATCTCCACAGTCTTTACTGCCCCTGTTGTTGTACTGGTAGAATTGTAATTGAAATAAACTGTATTGCCCAACCCTCTTGGAACAGTTAGGAAGGTTAAAGTATTCTTTGGAATCACTAGATCATTTGCTGCTGAAACATCTGTCGTAGTTATAGTAAAATTAAAATAAATTTCTACTGCACTATACACCCCCAGGGTAGAGGTCATTGTCGCTAAAGCTAGGTGAGTTGTGTTTCCTGTACTTGCACTTGAGCCAGCCGTACCAGCTGAATTAACTGTCCATTCACCGCCTACTGTTGCATTTAAGGCTTCTTGGACTGATCTTTTATGTAGTTTACCCATTGTATCTCCTAATAATTAATTCCAAGAACAACCTCTATATCCCCAACACTAAATGAGGGGGTTGTATTTCCTGGATCATCTTCACTTTGAATTTTAGCCGCCATATATACAGAGGTTGAATCATCTTCTGCTTGTAATATCAATGGAAGCTGGGGGTTTGTTTTAGTAGCACTTGGAAATGCTTTATATCCTTGCATTACTGTATAAACCCTTCCCCCACCTGGGTTCTGTTGTAAGTTGTCTCCATCTAAATAAATACATCCAAGATTCTTGGCACTAGCAAAATCGCTATCACTCATGTTCCAAGCCCCATTTACTGTCCCAGCACTTTGATCTGCCTGGAAGAACCATAGGGTACAATCAAACAAGCTAGATGATTTAGAATTTATGGTAATGTTTTTTAATTCAGATGCCCCACCATTGTAAGCAACTGCATTTGGAATTTCTGTTGTATCGAACAAGACATCATTATTTGCATATTGAACGCCTGTAATTGTTGGGGTAACTCTTATAGCCGCCCTTCTTGCAATAATATTTGCGGCTTCTTGAGTTGAATAGGTGTGAAATTTAGTTGCCATTGATTCTCCTAATCTCTAAGGTTGCGGCACAACCATGAACGAGCCCTTTTAAATCTATTTCTTCTTAGATTTTTTTGATGACTTTTTCTTTGGTTCTACCTGTTTTTTTACTGAGCTTAATAAACTCTTGCCCTTTAATACCTCATAGCCGTCTTGCATCATTTTAGAAGCTTTATCGGGGTCTGTTGTGTGTTCGTAGTGGTTATCTTTCTTTAATACTATCATAATTTTCCTTTTAATAAAGGGGGGAAATACATCCCCCCAATATTGATCAGGGATAAACCCCTATAGTTTAAGGATTAAGGAACTCAATTCCTTTAACATGGTTGCTAGTTGTAATAACAGCACCATAGATAATGTCTGCCACAACTTTCGTTCCAAGATAAGATACATCATATTCTGACTGGACACGAATATCCTGTTGCACCGCTACTGCAATCGCAGATTTATGTACCAGGTAAGCAGCTTCAATGCCTGTGCTTGTTGTAGTAGGGATCAAAGAACTTGTCATCACTGGGATGCCAAACAGTTCACCGACTTGCCCTGTACTCATTACAGCGTTATCATTACCAAAACCAACTCCAGCACCTGAGTTATTAGTTACAAAGGCTTTTGAGTTCAATAGGTCAGCATAGATAAGTGGGTTCACAAAGAACGCACATTCATCAGCTGGAATATCATTAGCCATAAGTGTTCCAAGAGCTGTTTCAACATCAGCATTGCTCATTGAATTATCAGCCGCAAGCGTTTGAGTTGTTCCTATCGTCTGAAGCAGGGCTTCAATTTTAGTGTCTACTGCTTTAGCCAAAGCATAAGCCATTGACTGAGCATATTTAGAAAAGAGCTGTTCATTGCTCTGAACCATTGCAATGTCCTCAAAAAGCTTTGCAGCGTATTTATGTTGGTCAACAGATAGACTGATTGTGGTTTCAACATTCGCAGTATAATCTACAGTTGTATTAGCAGACTTATCCGCACTTGCAACCTCCTGAATGGTAGGTATGTGAAGGGTGTCGCCTCTGCCTTGTACCAGGCTTGAGTAATCATCAAAAAATGGTTTTAATACCAGTTGCTTCTCAAAATACCTATAGACACCATCGCTCCAAAGCTCAGGAACAAAGACATCAACATCAGATTTTTGAGTAACATCACCAGCGAATCCATAATAATTAGCCATTTAAAATCTCCTTTATGGGAATCGTATTATTTGCTATTCATAGCATAGCCCCTTACAATATCACTCCAGTTTTGCCGCCTTTCCTCTTTATCCATCTTTGTCCAATCTTTGTTATTAGGATTAACTGCCCTAGCTGGTGTTCCACTTGTTGGGGGTACTACGCCATCATTCGTATTAATTAATTTAGAGTGTAAGGCTCTTAATTGTGGAAGCGATAAACTTCCAAATTGTTCCCTATCGCTCTCTTCAAAATCTGCAAGGATCCTTTCACGCTGGTCAGCCTCATCTTTTCTAAAGGCTTCTACAATGGGTTCCATTTCATTCAACTTTGCTTGTCTTTCTTCTGCAAGTTGTTGCCATTGGTTCTGTTCTTCCATTTGTTTCTGCCTATCAGCTTCACGCTGCTTTTCCATCTTTGCTAATTTAGCTTCGGATTCTTGAGCCCTTTTTCTGTACTTTTTAGATTCTTGTACTAACTGTCCATAGTCGGGTTCTACGGGGTTATCCTGGCTATCAGTTGCCACCTCTGTTGATATCGCTTTTTCAACCACAGGCTGTTCTTTGTAAGCCTTTGGCTGGGTTTCCACACTCTGGGATTTTACTTCTTCAGACATACTGCCCTCTTCTTTATTTATTTAATTTAAACATAAAAACAAGTTCTTTAAAATAGGTTAAACGCATTTATATATTTATATCAAATTTTATTTTCTTTTTATAAAACTTTATTATCCTACCATCAATTTCTTTTTCAATAAAGTCTTTAGCAAATTCCCAGTTCTTATCATTAAGCCCTATTATGTTTCTTCTTTTTTTCTTTAATCTTTTAGGGGGGTTTGCATTGCCTTGTGCTTTTAGCCCAGACCTATAATTTATTTCAACGCTGTCATTTGTTGGCTTTTGTGCTTTGATTGAATTAAGCATTTCACCAGTAAGCCTAAGATTTGCAGGCTGAACTTTTCTATTGGTTCTGACACCCTTTGGCGTTGCTTTGCCAGCCTTTTTTTTATCAGCATAGCTTTTTTTATAGGGCGGAAACTTATTACCATCTGGATCTTGACTAATGCCTTTATCTGCATCCTCTACAATTCTTGTAACAAGTTTTCCTCCAAGCAATGCCCATTTTGATTTCTTTATGTTTGTAATTTCACCAGGCTTCATCTTACCATCCAACTATGTCTACAATTAAAACCGCCACGAATACCAATAGGGGTATCACTTGGAATGTCTTTTTCTTTATAGCCGTTCTTAGGTTCATCTGCTTTTGTTTGTTTACAAGCATCCCTAGTTCTTTCATCTTGTGGACCGATATATGTCCACCTTACATCTTGCCCCTCAAATACTTTGAACCTAGCAGTATCATCAAATATTGCTAAACTATCGTAAGCCACTACATTCAATTGATGACTTGCTAATGTAGTAGATTCTAATGCGGCTGAAATACTTTGTATAGAGTTGCCACCATAAACACCCCTGAATAAAATGCTGCGTAAATCATCAGCATGGGCTTCAGCCCTACCCAATAACCTTTTATAATCTAAATCCCTTAATGTTTCAAGCCCTTCTATGCTTGCACCAGTTAGGGGTTCTATTCCTCGCTTCCTAGCTTCTTTTATTGCTGCTTGTAATACCCTGGTATATTCATCATCTAATTTATCTAGGGCTTCACCATACCCAGCATCTACCATTTCCTGAAAAAAGTTTGCCTGGTTAATGGTGTTTATTAATTCCGTTTCACTCATGCCCTGCATACGCTTTATCATCTTGCGTATATCTTGGTCAAACCCCTTTTCCATTAATGTTATATCAGCCATGAATGTGTCAATAGCTGGTTGGATATTAGGCATTTAGTATTCTTTGAAATGTAGAGGTTGGCTGTGTTGCTTCTGCTTCCGTTCTTACCTCTTCCCTTACCTCATTTAATTTAGCCTGTAGTTCTTCGTCTGTCATGTCTGGGTTAAAATAAAGCAGTAGGTCTTTCTTGCTCATTATGCCATTTGCCATCTTCCAATCAAGCCATGCCCTTTCTTCCTGGGGCGACATAGGGTAAGACACTTCTCCAAAGTCTACAGCATAATCTTCAGATAAGTTCATTAAGCCATGCGTTTCAAGTACCCTGCGGTCTATCTCATACCTACTATGCTCCCATTCCCTAAATAAAGATTCATCACTTTTGCGAGCCTCTAAGTTTTCTATTTCTAATATCCTAAGGGCTTCACCGCTTGGTGCATTACCCCCAGACTCACCCCACCTTATTCTGAGCTGGTTGTTTTCTGCTGTTTGGTTTGCCATTGACTTAACAGCTTCTATCATTTCATTAAGGCTGCCTGTAGGGCTTTGGTAGCTGAAGGAAGCCCCCTCTGGTAAGATAAGTGCTTTATCTACCCCACTAGATAATTTACTTTGCCCCTCATCTATGCCTGTGAATACTGGTTGCCCTAACCTAAAGCGTGTACTTAATGCTATTTCAGTCATAGCGATTCCTATGTGCAGGGCTGCTCTAGTTACATCATAAGAACTTTTAGTGAACATAGCCCTTGAGATAGGGTTCATTCCATAGGGGTTTATCATATCCTCATTCCCTTGCACAGCGTACCGCTTACCCTTTTCATCAAATTCAAAGTGCATACCTAGCATTCCTTCCCTATCTTCAGACCAGAACACATACCTCTTATCTGTAGCATTGCCTTCTATTTCATAGCTGTAACCATACGGCTCTGATTCTCCATAGAAATAATACTCTTTAACATTAGGAAGCACCTCATATTCTAACCTGGTCTTTCTTTCATTGTACCTGGTCTTAAACCAACAAGAGCCAAGCAGCCAAGCTAATTCAGCAAACTCCCTAGTCTTAGAATTTAATTTATAAGCGGCATCATTATAACCTTCATTTATTTCATTAGCTATTAACCTAGTAGGGTTCTCTTTATATAACATCATCCTAGCCTTTGCAAAACGAGGTACACAAGACTGAACAAATGGGGGTACTTGTTGCAGGCTGTCGCTTGCGAACCATTGCTCTAGGTGTATATCTAGGTTCTGGTTATAATAAAAGTCTAGGGATTCCATCAACTCATTATTTGTTTTTTCTAAATAGCTTTTATAAGCGTCTTTTACACTTTGCAACACCACGCTCTCAGAAAATTCTGGGATAACTACTCTATTCACTGATTTACCAAAGTTATACATTTTTCTTATTCCTTTTGTATTGTTTCGCAGTTCTCCCTTTGCGTTTTAACTCCATGTTCTTTTTTAATCTTTTACGCTTCCTATCTTTTGCTCGCTTGTTAGGCATTACCAACTCACGCTCGTTCCAACCATTCTACGGATTGGGAATTTATGGCTTATCGCATACGAACAGGCATCAAGTGCGTGTGTTAATTCTACCTGGCTTTTATCTAGACCGCCACGCTTATCCCTTTGGCATTGCTCTAAGTCCTTAATTAAATATATGCAACTAGGATCAACAGTCATACCTACCTTGCCTTCCGCATCTTTTAGCTTTCTATTTAAAGCGTTCAATCTATCGATGTGGCTTGGGTGTGCTTTCTTTGCCCTAATAAGAAAACCATGATCCCTAAGTATTTGGTGATCGCTGCGTCTTGATGTTGTGCTCCTAGCTTTTCCTGCTGGATCTGGGTAGCACTCTATGCTGGGGGCAATCTTTTTCATGGCTATTGCAAGCTCTTCTGTATTGCTGTTCTTTAACCTTAGTTCATCAAAGAAATGTATCGTGCCGTCTGTGTATTGGCAGGCTAATACCGCTGTCATGTAATCTACATTGAAATCTACACCCCACCACAGATAAGAGGATAGTTCGCTAGACTTGTTGCAATGAATACCTCTATCAAAATTATAAGCAGCCCTGTTCCCTGTGGTTTCAAAGCTGCCTTCAAACTCTTGCCTGAACACCACCTCATCCATTGTCCTCCTAGCTAATTCTATTTCTTCTTTAGGTACAAAGCCCCCATCTATGGTCTTGAATTGCCATGACTGCCATTCTTTATCAGCTTGCCCTTTGCTGTATAATTCATACATCATGTCATATCCGCTAGGTGTACCAATAAACAAGCATTCGCCTTGTGTGGTTGCAAGCATAGGCATAATGATTTCTTCCCAAACATGGGGCTTGATATAAGCCATCTCATCCATTACACATTTCGTAAGTTCAACCCCTCTTAAGTTGTGTTCGTTGTCTGCACCCTTTACAGCTAACTCTGCACCATTACTGAACACTACACTCATTTCGCTTTCATTAAGCTTTGCACCTACAAACCCATTGAACATCTGCCTAAGTACAGGGAACACGATCATTTTCCCCTGGCGGTAAGTAGGGGTAATGAACCAGCGTCTTTCATTAGGTTTAAATTCATCTTTTAATAAATACATCAAACTCAATATAGTTTTCCCCCACCTACGACCAGCCACAATCACCTTGAACCTGGCAGGGTTATTTAAGATCTGCTGCCTGGTTTTATTAACTGTCCACTGAATCATCTATTACCATCACTTGTATAGGTTCTGCTTTAGTTGTGCGTTCCTGGCGTTCTAGTGCCTTACCCTCTAAGCGTTCTACTATAAATTGAATAGCCCTAAGGTCACCCCTTTCTGCCAACTGAAACAATTTACTAACCACTATTTCACGCCTTTCCTTTTCCCCTGTTTTGGTAAAGCTGAATTCTTTAATTAGGTCAGTATATGCGTTACGCCTGCCATTAGGGTTTCCAGACTCACCTTTCTTCCACCGATTGCCTAGCTTGTTCCCTTTGGCGAATTGTCCATTGCTCCGTTTGTTGGCTGTTTGTTTACTCATACTCTACTAAAGCCATTACATAAGCCTTATTTAACTTGTCTATTAATTCTTTCACTTTACTTGTATCTATTTCATAAACATCAAATTCCAGGCGGTAGTTTCCTGTTGATTTTAAATTCTTTATACCTACTAATTCAGTAGTAAGTACGACACCTTCCTTATCTTTTTTTGCCACGCTTTGATTTCTTTTTAGCTGGGCGTCCTTTTTTAGTTCCGTATGTTCCTTTACCTTTCGGCATGATAAACTCCTTAAAAATATACTTTATAATTTATATATAGATGCTATTATATTAAAAATACAAAAGCCCCAGTTTTACCCAGGGCTTTTTTTTAGTGGTTTAGTATAGTTCTACTAAGTTAATAAGTGTATTTAACAGGTTCGTACTTGATAGGTAAGCAATCTGTTTCTTCTTCTTCTTCGAATAAGCCGTGTTTGTAAATAAAGCCCAAAATTTTATCTTCAAAAACTGAATCAATACTAAACCTAACTGTATTTCCCTTTGGTGCTTTAATGCCTTCTTCTTTCTCTAATTTCTTTATATCCTCCCTTACTGCATCAAGTATGTCTAAAGCCTCTTTGATTTTGGTTTCGTGTTCTTTTGTTATCATATTTTTAACTCCTTATTTGTTGTATTATTCATAAACAAATATAACAAGCTTTTTTTAATAGTGCAAGGGTTTTATAAGGGTTAATTAAGGGTTAGTTAAATTATCCCTTTCTGCCAGGTTGTAGCCATACAGCATCATATCTATTAAATAATAAAGTTCTTTTTTTGTAGTTCTATGGGTAATATCTCTAGCACCCCCACCTTCGTTACATATTTGTTCTAGCCTATAGCCCCCATAAGCCTTCCCTATATAATATACATTAGGGTTTGATACAAATTGCCCCTTTGTTTTATCCCACTCCATCGTTTCAGTTTTAAAGCCCCTAGCTAAATTTAAAATCTTTACTTTATGCTCTAATTGTTTTAGTGTCATGCTTGCCCCTGTTTTTGTTTTACTCAATTTTTTGCAACCAGTTTGTTTCTTACCTAAGTTTTTTCGGGCTATCCAGTTTTACGAGAGTTGAGCTCGGCACCTACTAAAAAGTTTTAAGTTTGCCCCTGGTTGCTAATTAAAAAAGTGGGGTTAGCTTCACAGCGTTTTTTGAGTTTTTGTTTCAGTCCCTTTAACTGGTTGGCTCCCCTAATGCAGCCCACTTTTTAAATACATTGCCAATAAACTTAACTAATATTAATACATAATTATTATATATGCAAACACTTTCTTAACTGTTTGTTAAGGGTTATAATATTTCATTCTACATATTACACAAGCCCACAACCCATCTTTCATTTTTACGCATTCCCTTTTGTGGTCGCACAGGTCGCAATATGTTTTTTCTTTCATTTTTCCTGGCTGTCTCCCTTAAAAACCCTGTATGAATCAGAGTCTTTATGGTGTGTAGAAACTTCAAATATTTCTCCAGCTTTCAATGCTTTTAGTTGGTGTGGCTGACCTGGGGGCTGCCTTACGATATCCCCAGGGGTTAATTTTTTTTCACATATACTCGCATCTTCAGTATTTACCCACCTGTAAAAAAATTCACCCTTATTGACATACCATGTTTCATCTTTCTCCATGTGATAATGCATAGAAAATTTACAGCCTTTATTAAAAACCAATACTTTCCCACAATACAAATCATTATTTTCTATGATAATTTCCTTGCCCCAACCTTTAGAGATTTCACAAAATTTTGATTTTTTAATTTCCACCAAATATCTCCCCTTGACTAGCTTTTCTGTTATTGTAATAAAAACTATTAGGCTGTTCTTGAAAACCTTCTTTTTCCAAACCTTTTAATACTAAATCGGTTTTTTGGTTTGGCAAAGGGTAAGCAGATTTATCTTTACCTTTTTTATCAGGTAACAGCCCTACCCTATAACTAGGGTGGTTGCACCCATTGCACAACCCGAAATCTCGCTCACCTCTAATCAATTTTTGCCTTACAGCATAAAATTTTTCATTATTCCATATTTCTTGCAATGTCTGAGTTGATAACAAATCGCCCATTATATATTCACCGCCCCAAGTGATGCAACATTTAGAAATTTTACCATTATAATCAATTGACAATTCCCTAAAAGGCTTTGCACAAGGCTTATTATATTTTTCTACCTTAGAAGCATAACCAGCGTGATTGTTCAATTTTGAATGTGTTCCAGTCGTTGCTTTACTAATATCATAAACCAATGAAATAAACTTTTCATTCTTTTTGACTCTCCTATGTGGGTTCCCTTTTTTATTCTCTGGGTATTCATATAAACAAATACCTCTTTCTTTTAACGCACCCTGGTTCTTTTTTATTTCAGCCCTCAATTTTTGACCTATTTTATAATCTTGGTAATCATCAATAGCAAGTATATTTAAACCATTTTTAAAAAGTTTCAATATGTTTTTTATAGGTTTGCCACCTCTTAACAAGCCACCTCCATTCGTTGTTATCATCAATTGATTTGGTAAAACATTTGAAAAGGTTTTAATTATTTCAAAGAGTTCAGGGTTTAGTGTGGGTTCGCCCCTCCTTGCAAATTCTACCCTACTATTAAACCCCGATTCATTTATTTTTTTTGCAATAATTTCTGCATTTTCCAGGCTCATAAATTTAAAACCTTTCTTTCTATATTCGTACCCGATACCATTTATCCCACAAAAACTACAGCCCAAATTACAGCCTAATGCTAATTCTACTTGGATAGCGAATGCAGCTTCTTGATTATACATTAAAATAACTCCTTCTGTTTGTTTGTTGTAATTTTATATTCAAAATCGGGGATGCTGCTTTCGCATATATACTTATTATTTATAGAATATAACGCCATAACAAAATTTGTTTTTAATGTTTTGTCTTTTTCTAAAAACTGTTTAAAATATTTTTTTTGTTTTGGGTACAGTTCAGCCCTGTGCTGAATTAATGAAACAATTTCTTTTTGATTACTAACTTGATATTCTGAAATATCTAAACCATATATATCAAAAGTTTTTTTGCAATTATAGTCAAAAATTATAAAACAACCAGCAGTCATATATTCATAGAATCTGTTCGCAGGAGAACAATATCTGTTATGTGTATGTTCATCTTCTACATATAGAGCGTTTTCAAAAAGACCAATTCTATTAAAAAAGCCAGAACCCTTGCATTCAAAAAAATTTATTTTTTCATCCAATTTAGAAAATTCTTTTTTTGCATTATGTGAAGAAGCAGAAATATATAATTGGTAGTTTTTTATATCTTTAAAATATTTTTTAAAATACTTTTCCCTGTTTTTCCTATAAGCCCCATAATACATTAAGCCCCCAAATTTTTTTTCAGGCGTTTTGAATTTAGGGTTATAGGTAATGAAATTCCAATTGACATATTTATAACAATTATCAATCTTTTTTATATCATTTTTAATATCGTATGCGTTCCAATAAAACAACTCTTTTTTTATGAAACCTAATTGCGTGGGGATTTTTATAGCATAATCGTTACCTACCCAGACATATATTTTATTATTATTTTCGCAAAGAGAAATGACTTCTTTCCTAAAATTACAAAAACCAAAATTTCCATTAATAATAATCAGGGCATCATATACCCTTTGTTCTTCTGCTTTATACTTATCGTCTATTATATATGCCTTTTTTTTGTTTTGGTTTAACGCATTATAAATAAACTTAGCTATTCTATTACTCGCCAAAATAGAGCCATCGGTTATTTTAGTAAAATTGATAATGCCATATTTCATTTTTCCCCCCTTAAATATTTTTGGGCTGTTATTCTTTGGTTCATTTGTATTCTTTTTAATTCTTCTTTTGGGGGCAAGCATTTCCACATATTTTCCCTGTAATACATTACAAAAGAAAGGCGGACAGGGTTTGCCCCATTAGGTATGAATTCTGTGTTCCCATGTAATTCGTGTACATCTACTAATAATAAATCATTCGTATCTAGGTGTACTGCTACCCCATACCTCGGCAGCACCAGGTACATCGGTTCAATATCCCTACAATACGCAACCAAATTACCAAACCCTAATGGGTAGTCACCTTCATCATAATGATAGGCTGTTCTATAGTCTTTATTGATTGTAATGGTTGTAAATGCGGTATCTGCAATTCTGTAATTTGGATCGGTTGCCATTATCATTTCTTTTTGTTTTTTATACCTTTCAGGAACTAATTCTTTGAAACCCTTGTCTACTGTTTTTATTAAAGGTAAAGCATTTTGAAACCTATCTAAATGTTTTTGGTTGTAAGCGGTTGTTCTGCAGAAATCTAAATGGGCTGCCCTATCAAAATACCCAGCTACACCGCTATTCACTTTTAATAATTTATCAGTTCCAGGGATATATGTCCTTGTTATTTTTGTCAATTTCCCATTCTTATCTTTTGCAAATTTCCTTTCCCCACCACTAGCCGAACCCCTGTTGTCCGTTGGCGATGCTGCGTTTTTCATTGATTCATAGGCAGTTTTCAATATACTTGGTTCAATATAGTTTTTAACAAAAAACAAAACTGGCTTCCCTAATTTATTATGAACCGAACAGTTGTAATCTATTATATGGTCGTAGTCTGTTTTTTTTGCAAAAGTATCCTTGATCTGTTTTATCTGCTCTGGTTGTTTTTTAAAATCAACTATTATTTTTTTCATATTTTTCCTCAACTATTTTATACAAGTAATCTGCATAGGCTTTTATATTGTTTTCATCGCACAATTTTTCTAGCATTCTTATCATTTCTCTTTTTTTGCCCTGGTCAAACGCTATGACTAGGTGTTCAATGTTTGTATTTTCAATTTGACCATGTTTTTCTTTTGGGGGCAAATCAAATAATTCAAGGTTTTCCATTTTTACTCCTACATAAAGGGCATTTTATTCTTTTTTTTCCAATGGTTGGAATATGGTTCCTGGGGTAGCTTCTCCAACCACTAGCGTCAATCCATTTTGGCACATGGCTCCAAGTGTGTTCGCAAGTTAAACAATAAAGTATCATGTCGTCAAGCTTTATTTTTCTATTATCGTAACTCGAAGCTCTTTTTTTAAAGTTGTAGTGTTCTTTTTGTTTTTTATGGTCTGTTTTTTTTAAAACCCAGTCAATAATGTGCTCATCCTCCTTAGGCATTTTTAGGCTTTTCTGGTAAGTACTCCACAGCACAACAACTAGAACCATTTTTTAGCTGCCATTCATACGAAGGGTATTCCGTATTTCCGCAGCTAGAACAATAGGCTCTATAATAGCCTGTGTCTAATAGCTTAAATTTTGCTACAAACTTATCTACGCCTTTTTTATTATCACCATTCCATTCAATATCATTGCTTTTCCATTTTGCCAGCCTTCTACCAATATCAAATGTCTGCTGCATTTCAAACCTCATTTTTTTACCACCTTCATTTGATTCCGTCCAAAAGTCTGTAAATTGTTTTAGCAATGCTTTTGACATATCATGTTTCTTATAAAGCTTTTCACACTTTTCTATAAATTCAAGTTCTCTTTTTTCCTTATCTTTTTTTTTATCTTCTTCTTTATCTTTATATTTAGCTTTAAGGGTATGCAAACCCTTTTCCTCCAATCGTTTTATTACGCTTAAATGAGGCTTGGAATTTTCTTTTAATTCACCATATTGAAATTCTACAAATGAGGGTATAAAATACTGATCACCGTCATGCATCACTTGCATCTTTTCTTTAATAGCACCTGGCAAATCATTATAATTAACTGGTTCACCAATTAAAAATTCAGCAGCTTCCCAATCCGCATCCCATATACCAGCGTGATCGCACCTTGTTAATAAATAAAGCCAGACCGCTTTATATTTTGGGGTAAGCCTGCGAAACCAAGCCTTGTCCCACATTTTAGTATCTATAAACCTTTTAGCCATTTAGTTCTCCTATTTTGTTTTTTAATTCACTTTCTAAATCTTTAAAATTTAAGGGCGTTTTATTAATCGTATTAGCTTGTTTTTTTAGTTTATTAAGCCTTGCCCTACCTAATGCCTTTACCGCCCATTCTTTCGCCTCTATGGGGTGTTTATGCCACCAATATAGATGACACCCAACACATAAAGCCTTAACATTATTCACATCAAACTGCATTTTGGGATATTTACCCCTGGGATAGATGTGTGAAGCATGAAGCCTATCAGCCTTGCCACACCTCAAACAACACCTATCCCTCAGTATCACATACTCACGAACCAATTTATGCAGCTTGTTCTTTTGAGCTTTTTTCAAAGTAAGCCCATGTATTTTTCTTGTAAATGCCTTAACCTAGTATGGGCAGCACCACCTACTTTGATTTGACCATTATATAATAATTTTCGGTAATACTTTACCCAGGGTAAGATATCTGTCTTTTTTAACATTTTAGAATGGGAGGTCATCATCATTCTTTTGTTCTTGTTCTAATACAGCATCAAGCCCCCTAGCTATTTCAAACATCTTTGGCATAATTTCTTTAATAATCGCAACCTTCCCAGCAGGGGTTAATTCATCGTCTGTGCAAGCGAGCCTGGTTGCATTATTGAAAGCCATACCCCAAAGAATATCAAGCCGCCTATCTGTGTCCCTTTCCTTTACAGAATTATATCCATAAGGCTTTTGCTCTACTGTTTCTATATCTTTTATTTCCTTTTTATATTCCTCTTTACCTGGCTCAACTTTCCAATATACCTGACCTGGTTTGTTTTCATTATTACAGAGTTCAATTACAGCGGTTTCGCCTTTACTGAAATATAAAAGTTTGCTCATAAGAGGTTGAGATGCTTGTAGTTCAAATTCAGCATCTTGCTTAATTGTAAAAGAACCAGGTTCTGCTGTTAAATAATCTTCACCAATATTCTCACATCTTATCTTATATTCTAACTTGCCCCACCTGTTCTCTTCGCCTTTAACATCTTCGCCATTTACAAGCATTGCGACCTTAATAGGTTTTCCAATGTTGTGTTCTTTTTTTAGTTTTAAAAATGCCGTTTGTGCCATTTGTTTCTCCTTAATATGTTATCATTTGAAATATTACTCTTAATATCAACAATACCGCCAATGGTACTATAATGAATGGCAGCTTGTTGTCTATCCAATCAATTATTCTTTCTATTATATTTATCATTTAGTTAGCTCCTTTATTGTTTTATTCAACATTGATATAATCATCATTACTCCAAAAATAACCAGCACCCATATCAAGCCAGCAATCCCCAGTATAAATAAATTTCCAATCCACTCTGCTATGTTCATCACTATCATTTATCCTCCGTCCATTTAATAAGGCTATCATATTTATTGGTCTTTTTATTGTATGGGAAAGGATCTTCGTGCTTCAATTTTGGAAAAAGTTCCCACAAGTCATTTCTAATTCCTTCTAAAGATTTCTCAAAATTTTCTTTAGGTATATGGGGAAAATCATCTGGCGACACACTACCTTTAGTAAACTTTTTTATTATATCTTCTTTGAGGTTGTTTTTCCAATCTAAAAATTGTAAAGATTTTTTCATGCTTTCTCCTTTATAGGTTCACAATGTTCTTTACAGCCTGAGCAAATATCTGAATAGATTATTTTTAAACCACAACAATCACTCATCATCATCCCCCCCCTAGTTATCAGCATTATAAATATCCCTTATTGTTTGCCAGAAAGATTTTCTAGGCTTTGTATCATAAAAAGTATTTGCCCATAAATCTTTCACATCCTCTTGAATATTATGAATCCTTAACAGTATACTAAGGTTTAATGCTAACATCATAAGCATTGTAAATTCCCAATAGGGGAAATATTCTGTGCTAAATAAAACTTCCCAATAATACCTCATATTAACCCCCGAACAGTCCGTATTGATTTTCATTTACCACAGGATCTGAACAGTAATAGACAGCATATTTTTTCCCTGTTTCTGGGTTTACTTTATCTTCCCTTACAATGTTCATCCCCTCAATATGTTTTAGGGTGTGGATCAAAGCTGCAAGCCTGGTAATCCTCCATTCTTGTATGGCTTGCCAGGATGATAATTTCCTACCAGCATTAAGATGAGCCCTTACCCTGTCTAATTGTGTTACTCGTTTCGCCATTATATCTCCTTTTTTAGGTTTTTGATGTCATTTGCAATTTGCTGAAATTCATCTGCAACTTTTAAATCTGGGTACATACTAGCAAAGTGTTCTAAAGCCTCTATAATGTGTCCGTATTCCCTTTTATTTACTATGATTTGAACACTACCAGCAGGCTCAGGAATGGGGGTTGTAGTTGCGGAGTCCCCTTTAAACATGACATCCCGAACCTTGCTGGTGAATTCTGCGTACTCTTCCACCGCTTGATTAATTCTCATACACAAGGCACTAAAGTGAATTAGCCTTTTTGAATCAGAATCTAAATCCTCCCCTTCTGTAATTGTTAATAACGATTGAAGAAAATTATATAGATTAAAGTAGTTCTTTTCTAATTCTAAATATTGTGCTTCGCTATGTTTGTTTAACATTGGATATGGCATTATTTACCCCCCCTGCTATAATATATTTCAATTATTTCTTTTGTGATTTCTAGATTTTTTGTATTTGGGTTTTCTAGCACTTTTACAATCTTAGGCTCCCTGTATTTATAGTCATTAAACCTAGCGTCTATATCCCATAATAATTCATCTACTGTGTTGCCTGCTGCATTGCAGAAATTAAACCCGTCTAGCGTTTCATACATTATTTCAGCATGGTATTTAAAATCATACGGTACAATTTCTTTACTCATTTTAACTCCCCCTTATCGCTTATTAAAACCCCATTTAAGTGATCTATTTCATGCTGTATTATAACAGCGTTCAAGCCTTCAAATTTCCTACTACAGCTACGACCTTGCCCATCTTCATAATCTACCTCTACCCAATCATGCCTAGTAACCCCATATTGAACATTAGGAATGGATAGGCAGCCTTCAACATCTTTAATAGTTTTGCCTGAAGCTCTTACAATAACAGGGTTAGCAAAGAAAGCCCACTTGCCATTAATTAAAGCTAGAAAAGCATATTGGTTCATATTTAGTTGGTTAGCTGCAAAGCCTAATGCGTTCCTTCTTTTAGTCATTGTCTTGAACCACATCCTAGAATGAACCTTACCATGATGCCCTTTCTCTACCCTATCCAATACCTTTCTAAGGATGCTATCTGATTTTGTGTTCTTTACTATTCCCCTCATTACTTACCCCTCCTCAACTGACAATACTTTTAATTTACTTTCATCTGGATCAGACATTATATCGCCACTAAAATCAAAAGCATCATATTCACCCTTACCCCAAGCCTTTGCTTTTCTTCTAGCATCGGTTTTTGAGGTTGCATCATCAATGTAGATTTCCTTTTCAATATATTGAGGAATCCTTACTCTTACTGTATAGTATTTCACCTTACTCCCCCTCTTCCTTAATAAACTTAAACTCTGGATAACAATATTTAAGTTCATCTTTATTATTAAAATATTCTGTAGTCCCTAAGTCTTTATTTGTATGCCTATCAACAACCCAAAGCCTTTGGCTGGTA
>VTLG01009694.1_pt1 | contig 21656 bp, 35 predicted proteins | sample 4694571 | NCBI WGS metagenome assembly VTLG01 (sample SAMN12604809, study PRJNA352737) | marine metagenome | biome: ENVO:00000447; feature: ENVO:00000209|ENVO:00000569|ENVO:01000036; material: ENVO:00002151; isolation source: viral sequences binned using virsorter ... | reverse complement strand
ACTTGGGACATAAAGAATCAGACTTTTAACTTTAACTAGGGAGAAACAAAATGATAACTTTTGCGACAACAGATTTCAAAAGAAAGCAGAAAGAAGAACGCATTAATGAACTTGAATTAAAAGAAAAAAACGCCATAGAGAATAAAGGTTCTTTTATGTACGAGCCTCACATTGGCAAAGCAAACGCCAAAATAATTTGGTGCGAAAAAGAAAAAGACGCTTATGGGCAAACTACGGTTCGGAAGGGATGGTGGGTGTTAATCCCTTCAACGGGGAATTGGTATGGGGCTTTTCGTTCAGTTGAAAGGGCGAAAAGAAAAGCAGACGAAGAAATAGGATAAAAACTGGGGGGATGACCAAGGCTGGACTCTCCAAACCAGCCGCTGAAGGTCTTAATCGGTGGCCTTCAGCCATCCCCCTTTAACTTAAAAAAGGAGATAAAACAAAATGGGATCAAAAAAAGAAAAAGAAGTTGATGGCAATAGAGTAGCCTACAATAAGGAAGGTGAAACAGTTTTCGATTACGCTGAAAAGCGCACAGGAAATATTCATCAGAGGATTAATCGTATAATGAAAGAAGTTGATTATGTTAAGAAAGATAAAGAAATCCAGTTTGGCAACAGGGCTGGTTACAGCGTAACGGGACACGATGCTGTCACAAAATTGATTCACCCCAAGCTGGTTGATCATGGGATAAACATTATTCCAACAATGGACAGGGTTGAACAAAGTGGCAACAGATCACGAGTTCATTTTACTTTTCGCTGGGTGAATGTGGACAACCCAGAGGATAACTTTGAAACCCATGCACAGGCTGATGGCGTTGACAACCAAGACAAGGGGATTGGCAAGGCTTGGAGTATAGCCCAACGGTACACAGTGCTTAAAACCTTTCACCTAGAAACAGGGGAAAAGGACATTGAAGAGTACGATGTTGATGCGAATGATCTGGACAAGAAAGAAGAGGATGATATTCCTTACCCGTCTTCAAAGATAACGGGGCAACAAAGGGAACAACTTGTAGCGTTGTGCAAAGAGTTGGGGCTGAATAATGAGTTTGTTAAAAAGAAGTTGAAGGAGAATGATTGGAAAACTTCTGCGGATATTGAGGCAGAATTTTTTGATGCGTTTTGTGATGAATTAAGAGAAATAGGGAAGGGGGAATAATATGGAACAACGGGTGAGCATAAACTTTGTGATGGACGAGGAAGAACTCAATTCACGAAAAGGTCATCACGAGATGGCACAAATATTCGACAATATACGCCTCAAGATGAGACATGAATCCTTGGGTGGAAATATTATCACTGAGGACGGGGCTTTAATTGGACAGTGGGAAATTACCGACAATGGGATAAGGGGGAGACATGAGTGATATACATTTAGAGGGACAGAGGGAGCAAGACTGGGAAGAATGGTTGGACGAAAACGAGTATCGCTACTTGGGCGGTGAAATGTATGAGTGTGCTGGCAACCATGTCTGGCACGTTGATGATTTAATCAAACTTTTCGAGGAGTTTCAAAATGGCAAACAATAACAATAAGGATTTGCTTAAAGTTGGCGGCCTGTGGAAGAACACGGACAAGAATGGCAATGACTGTTTTTCTGGCGATTTTACCTTTGGGACAAAAATGCTGGTCTTCAAGAACACATTTAAAAAGCAAGATAACGAGCCAGATTTTAACGTATTTTTAACGCCAAAAAGGAAGCCCGTCAAACAGGATGCCGAACAAAAAACAGAGCCAGAAACAGACGATATTCCATTCTAGGGGGGAGATATGAAAGGGATCAAGAAGTGGTTTAGGGTCAAAAATTTCGAGAAATACCAGCCGAAGAGGAACGGGAAACACGCTCCTTGGATACGTTTGTACCACACTTGGAACCTCGATCCAGCTATAGGGCAACTGCATGACAGCCACAAAGCACACTGGTTGGGACTCGTTTGCATTGCACACGCAACAGATAACCAGATACCTTGGGACAGTAAATGGATTAAGAGGCGAGGTTGTTTCAGTTCAAACGTAAATTTAGACATCTTTGAAAAGCTGGGACTTATAGAGATTTTGTGCAACAATGGTGAAAAAGATAGTGAACAAGAAATGCAGGGAGAAAGAAAAAGAAAAAAAGAAAAAAAGAAAGATATAGGTGAGGAGCAAGACGCTCCTCGCCCTCTTTCTGATACTTTTAAGGTTGAGAAGTTTTGGAAGGAGTTGTACTGGCAAAAGCATAGGACGAAGCCAGATATGTCACCAGTCAAAGATCGAACAATTATCAAATCATTGGTTGAAACACATGGTGTCGGGAAGGTAATGTCCAAAGTCCCTAGCCATATCGAAGGGGGAAGGCTTCTGACGATTGGTGGATTCAAGACGCTTTTTAATGAACTTGGGATAACCAAGAATACGATGAAAACTTTTGAGGAAAAGCATCAGGATGAGATCGAAAAAGTAAAACAAAAAATAAGGGAGAGACAAAATGATAACGCTTGAACAATTTGAGGTTCAGTTTAATAAGCTACAAGCCGCATTTGGGACAGTGAAGTCTGCAAAGATTTTCGAGGAGTGGTACAAGGAATTTGAGTATGAGGACTACTCAGTGTTTTTGGGTGCGATGAAGAGTTGCCAGTATGGTGATAGGTTTCCGACTTGGGATGTTTTCAAACAGCACCTGAGAAATTCAAGGGGCGTGACTGTGGCAGAGGAATTTAATGGGTGCGGAGACTGTCACACTGGTGTAGTTTTGTTCAGGGATATTAATAGCAATGGTCAGGTTTCAGATCAAGCGGCAAACTGTGCGGAGTGTTCGATCAATAAAAAAAAGGGCATGGCAAATGTTTATCCTAGAAGATTACACAGAGATGCGGTAGGTGTGTTGAGGACGCAAAGAGCGTTGAGACAGGACGTGGAGAATGGGGAAAGAATTGAAGAGCCTAAAGCAAAGACCGAAGAACGGGTTGAGGTTGGACAAATCGTAAAAGAGGTGTATGGTTCTGAAGACCCAGACAACGAGAGAAAAAGATATGGTAGTTTGAAACGTGAAGAGGAGAGAGAGGCTAATGAAAAAATATATTGATGGCTACCAACAAAACGATCTGCCTTTATTTAATTCAACTGCAACTAGGAATGAACAAGCAAAACAGATTGGGAGTTATGTTGCAGAGTTCGATGGCAAGCACTATGACAAAACAAAAGACAAGACAAGGCTGACAAAACAAATGCAGGGCGTGTATGACTGCATCAATATGGGCAGTTGGAAAACAGTGGAAGAGATCAGCAAGGTCACGGGCTATCCACAGCCATCGATCTCAGCCCAGTTAAGAAATTTAAGAAAAGAAAAGTTTGGCGGTTTGGATGTGCGAGGAAGGTACAGGTCTGGGACGAGGATTTTTGAATATAAGTTGGTAGGGATTTAATACAGAGAACATGAGAAAACCAAGAAACGATCTTGAGCATATTGAACAAGTCAAGTTGTTCAACTGGGCTAGGCAAAACGAGTCAATGTATTTACACTTGAGTCTTTTGTTTGCTATCCCCAACGGTGGGCATAGGCATATCGGGACAGCTAGAAAGTTAAAGGCTGAAGGTGTTAAGGCTGGCGTACCTGATTGTTTCCTAGCTGTGCCAAAAGACGAAAAGCATGGCTTGTTTATCGAGATGAAGAATGGCAAAAACAAACCAACAGCCAACCAGAATTGGTGGTTGACCAGCCTGAAGGTGGAAGGGTACGAGACTGCGGTGTGCTACAGCTTTGAAGAGGCACGAGACAAGATTATAGAATACTTGAAACTAGAGGTGAAAGATGAACGATGAGGAAATATTAAAAGATAGAGAATCGCAGTATGGGTGTCCTAAAGAATTTTTTAAAACGTATGGTGAGATGTGCAGACTGTTGGATGCGTATGCAGAGACAAGCGATCAGGAAAGTATATGCGAGGGGAAGTTGGTTGCGTTGAAGTTGGCCTTGTTAAAAATCGTCAGGGCGGCATGGAATCCAACCCTGACAGATTCTTACCAAGACGCAAGAAACTATATTACCATTGCAGAAATGATCCCTATGAATCAAAATAAGTCCAAATAAGCATCGAACCTATCATCACAACCCAAACCTTTAGCCCGATAAAAATCCAAGCATATAGTTCTGCAAAGTCTAAGGTTTCCATTTTTATCTCTCCCTTTCTTTTTGCTTCTGACTTATTGTTGGATAAGCAATGTCTCTATCCCAGTAAGGCGATCCACACTTGGGGCAACGCTTTGGCTTCTTTTGTGAGCGAGGAAACCACAGGTGTGGGCAACGCTTGCAATTCAATGAAGTGAGCGTCCAAGGCAGTTCATCTGCCTCGGACATTTCAATAGTAGTTTTTGGCATTTATTTTACCCTCTCTACAGCAAGGTCAAGCATATATTTTATATGGTCGATGACAATGCATTTGATTTGCTTCCCAGACATTTTAAATTTCTTATCCATGTCCATAATTATCACATCGTACTGCCTGTCACCGTCTTCATCGACATAAGAAATCATCAAATCAAAACTATGTGGCTTGTTCATTTCATCTCTCCTTTTTTGTTTGGTTGGATGACTGTAAAAATATCCTCGATGGATTCATTCACGGTATGCCACTTTTTATCGTCCAACAAAATTTCTGAACGGTTTTGATTGGAACTCTTTTGCGGCCTTACTTCCTTGATGCGTGATGTCTTGATAACTCGAACATCGGTGTCGTTTAAGAAGTTGTGAAAAGTTAGTTTGATAAACATGGTGTTTCCTTTCTGGGGGCAAGCCCCCTGTTAGTTATTTCCAGCAGTCTGCACATCCATTTCTGCATACGCATTCAGGCCGCTTTGGTGGTTTTGGTAATGGTTTATTTTTGTTTGCCCTGCAACTTGCAACAGTAGAACGTGAATGCCGCTTACCGTCCTTGCAATCTTTGTCTGGAATATCGATCCAATGATCACAATCTCCGAAGTTAGCAAAACGGGAGCAATGACAGGTTGGCAAATTAGAATATGTTTTCATCTCATCTCTCCTATGGGGGCAAAGCCCCCTGCTAGTTAATAAGCTAATAAATTTGCCAACTGCTTTTCGTATTCTTCCTCGGTGTTGAAATAATGCGTGTGAATAAAACCGTTGTCGCTTTCAAAAATTTGTATCCCATACCACTGTGAAAGTTCAGGGAATCTTTTAACCAAATCTTCATCAGTGCTAAATTTCATTAGGCACACATAAGTGCCATCATCGAGTTCAATTTGCTCATCCCAACCTTCATTGATCCAGAGATCAGGAACAAAGTAATACTCGCCTTCATACTTGCCGAGAGAAGTAATAATGTTGTTCCCGTTTGTTTCGTGTCCATAAGTTCCTCGTTTACCCACTCTTGCTGTTTTCATTTCATCTCTCCTAGTTGAGGGGGCGAAGCCCCCTGTTGTTTAGTGTAGCGGTATGCGGTTAACTTGCTTCTTGACGATGTTTTTTAATTCATCAAACTTTTTGATGATTGCGATTTGCAATTCAATATTGTCCATCGAGTCCATATTCTCAGGAAGTGCGTTTGCGTATGCGTCACGAATTGCACAGATGGCCTTGACTGTTAATGTCCTTCTTAGTTTTATTAATCTTTGCTGTTTTTGGTGAATAGTTAATTTCATCTCATCTCTCCTTTTGTTGAAAGTTGGCTACCCTGACCAGTGTTGGTTTCGATCCTTGCCAAAAGATCATCATCAGAGGGTTTCGGTTTGGGAATCTCTCGGTGATGGGGCTTTCGCCTTTTTACGCATCCCGTTCCCTTCGTCTGTGAGGGCTGTGTTGCGACTCATCCGAGCCATCGGAGCCTTTGTCGCTCCCTCATCATTAAGTACATTATAGCATCATAATGATATATGTCAAGAGAAATGCAATAAAAAAATAGCCAAAACCCTCTTTTTTTGGGGGCTTGCTAAATCGTTGAATTTAAAGGAAAAAAGGGGTTGATATATTGCTCTGAGTGTGTATTTTGGGGGGTATGGACAATAAAAAATTAAGCAAAAACTTTACAATTCAGGAATTTGAGTGCAAATGTGGGTGCGGTGCGAATGACATCAGCATGGACTTGGTGGACAGGTTGCAAGAACTGAGGGATGCTGTTGGGATGCCGCTGTCGGTAACGAGTGGCGTGAGGTGTGTCGAACACAATCGTGCCATGAATGCTTCTGAATCGAGTTCGCATATCACAGGAAATTCTACAGCAGTCGATATTGCTTGCACATCCTCTCGTAATCGTTATATCATTTTAGAGAAGGCTGTTTTAATTTTTGATCGTGTCGGAATAGCTAAAAATTTTATACATTGCGATGTCGATCCAAATAAAACGGCTGGGGTTGTTTGGGTTTATTAACTTTTTAGGAGTTCATCATGGAAGCATTAGTGGCGTTGGCCTCGAACCAAAGCTGGTTTCAGGTAGCTGGCGAAATTATTTTAATAGCCAATAGTATTACCATGCTTATCTCAGATAAGTTCATGCAAGGCAATCCTATTCTTGCCAAGATCAACATGGGTCTTAATTTTCTTTCCTTAAACATTTTCAACAACAAAAATAAATGACAATTTCACTTGGGATGATCGTTGGGCTGGTGGCTATGCTTGGCGTTGGATTATTCTGGGCGGTAAGAACGGGAAAAAAAATGCAACGCTTGGAAAACTTTGAAGTTGGAAAAGAAAAGATGGGAAGCGTGTCAGAATTTAATAGGCGAATCGATGAAGAGACAGATAAAAAAATACATAATAGCGATGGCCCTGTTTCTGGGCCTTGGTTGCGTTAGCAGTGGTGGCACAACGCATCTACCCATCCACAAAAGACCAGTCATTCCTTTTGCGGTAGCAGAACCGCATAAGGCTTTTATTGGTTGTGGGGATGATTATTTTTGTATTTCCCCAGAACACTTGAATGGGCTGAGAAAGTATACTATCGAGATGGATGCTTTGGTCAGGAAGTATGAGAACGCAACCGAAGTGTTCAATGAGTAAATGGCTGGTGATAACAATAAGCATCCCTATCTTGACGGTGATGCTTATTATGACATCCCAGATCAGGAATACAGTTGCAGTAAGGTTCCAAAGGAAAAAGAAATAGAGTCCGAAGGCAGTGCAAGGTTATACCCATGTTACGTTTATGATAGACATGGTAATTTATTAAGGGTTGAACACCCAAAAGGACTGAGTTCTAAAAATTTAAAATGGGCATGGAAGTTTGGGCGTGAAGAAAAACAAATTAAATGATAAACAAAAAAAGTTTGTAAGGGAATATGTGAAGGACTTTAATACTTCAAAGGCAATGACAAAGGCTGGTTACTCGAAAACTAATGCGATTGCTGGTGGGAGAAGAATGTTAGAAAATGTTGGTGTGAAAGAAGAGATAGAAAAGTATATTCAGAGGGACGAGGGCGATGTTAATGCTAGACGAAGAGAGATAGTTCAAAAGACACACGAGATGATGAACGCTGATCTTTTGGATTTGTATGATTCAGTTCATGGCGAGTTGATTGTGAAGAGCCTGACTGATGTGCCAAGAGGTGTGAGGGATTTGATTCAGGAGATACAAACTATTCAGTTGCCTGATGGTGGTGGGCTGGGTTGTAAGATCAAACTTATCCCAAGAGACAGGATCATCAGCCTGAACGCAAAGATTCATGGGATGATGGTTGAGAGGCACGAGGTTAAGATGGATCATCAGGTAACACTTGTTGACTGCTTGAGAGAGATCGATGAGCGAGAAAAAGCGAATAACGCAGAAACTAAATCAGTATCGAACTGACCCAGTAGCGTTTGTTGTCGAGGTGTTGGGTGTCCAGCCTGACAAGTGGCAAGCTGATGCACTGAAGGCTGTGTTGTCTTACGACAGAATATCTATTCGTAGTGGGCATGGAGTTGGCAAATCCTACTTCCTCAGTTTTGTTACGTTGTGGTGGTTATGCACTCGATCCAACGAGGGTTGCAAGGTAGCTATGACTGCACCAACCTCACATCAGTTGCACGATGTTTTGTTTAGTAGCATCAGCGAACTCTATCGGAAGATGCCGAAGTGGTATCAGAATCAATTAGCTGTAAAGAGTGAACGAGTCGAGGTGGTTGGGAAAGAGCAAGAGTGTTTTGCGGTGGCTCGAACAAGTCGGAGAGAGAACCCAGAAGCACTGCAAGGATTTCATAGCCCATCGATGCTTTTTATAATAGACGAGGCCAGTGGTGTTGAGCCGATGGTATTTGAGACTGCCCAAGGTAGTATGAGTTCTGCTGGTGCTAAGACAATCATGTGTGGCAACCCAACAAGACAAAGCGGATACTTCTACGATTCATTTCACTCGCATCGAGACAAGTGGAAAACATTTAAGGTGAGTTGTGCTGACTCTAAGAATGTAGACCCGTCATTCATTGAAGAGATGGCATCGAAGTATGGGGAAGAGAGTAGCGTGTTCAAGGTTAGGGTGTTGGGTGATTTTGACAATGAGCAAGGTGATACGGTTATTCCTCTAAATATTATTGAGAGTGCTGTTGAAAGGGCGGTTGAGGTGAACCCAGCCGCAAGCGTAGTCTGGGGATTGGACTGTGCGAGAATGGGGAATGATCGTACCGCCTTGTGCAAGAGAAAAGGTAATGTATTGCTGGAGCCTATTACATACTGGCAAGGCAAGGACTTAATGCAAACGTGTGGATTGATCGTTGCTGAATATAAAAGATTGGAGAGTTTTCCTGATGAACTGCCTGAAGAAATTTGTGTTGACAGTATTGGACTTGGTGCTGGTGTGTGTGATCGCCTTGCGGAACTTGGTCTGCCAGTCAGAGGTGTTGCTGTTAGTGAAAGGCCGTCAACAGATGCAAAGACCTATATGCGACTTAGAGATGAACTATGGTTTAAGGCAAGAGAGTGGTTTGAGTCACGAGACTGTAAAATCCCAGAGGGGTGCGATGAACTGGTGGCTGAACTAAGCGTACCTACCTATCAGTTCACGAGCGTTGGCAAGATACAGGTCGAATCAAAGGATAGCTTAAAGAAGAGAGGGGTTCGATCCCCTGACTTGGCAGACAGCTTCTGCCTGACTATGGCACACGAGAAAGTATTTAGTGGTGGCTATGGATTTAAAACAGAATTACCAGAACTTGAGGTGGCAATCGTATGACATTCAAAATGCAAGCAGACATGGACTTACTTCAGGCACATTACGATGAACTGGTTTCACGGGTAGAGGAATTGGAGAAGAAACAGGAACTAATGCTGGTCGGCATAAACAACATACTTGGAGAGAACAACACAAATCCTGTCGGGGGGATTAAAGTTCCTCGAAATAAAAACAAGGGAAAAGGTTAGTGGACTTAAATCAATTCCAAAGATTACCAGCGTGGAAGCAAGGTATGTTGGCAGATCAACATCAGATGAATAGGGTAGCCAAGCATGGAGCATTGTTGCGTGACTACGAAGGGGAGCGAAGGGATCAGGAACAATTTATGCTTGATGTGTTAGGTTCTGTGACACCGTTTGGTGGGATTACCAAGCAAATGAGGTTGTTACAAAACTTGGCAAAAAAAAGGTACAAGACAACAAGAAACCCAGAAGAGGCTGGATATATAACACCTGATGGATCAATGCTTGATTTTACAGGCAAGCATTTGGCATCAAAAGATAATTGGCCTTATATGGGTGGTCATCGCTCTATTGACCATAGAGATATAGATGATGTGGTGTGGGATAAAATAGGCGATCCTAAGAAAAGTTACTCAGGCAATGAGGTTATGCGACTGTTTATGAATGAGGGTGGAATGGCGAGATATAAAGGGGCAGAGGCAGGGGCAGAGGTTCAGGTTATGCCAACAGACTCACAAATTAAAACCATCGTAAGAAATGCTAGGGTGGCAAACGAACCTCTTTATATTGATGTGAGTAACTATAAAACAGGTGGGTTAGCAGAGACATTGGAATTTACAAGGCCGAATGTTCCTCAAGTGAAAGAAAGGCTACAAGGATTGTTGGACAAAGGGATTATTCTTCCTAATGAATAAAGTGGACTTAAATCAATTTAAAGGGCAGTTTAGATTCCAAGAAGAATTGCCAGTTTTAAGTGAGAGGAAATAAGAATGGCTAAGAAAAAACAAAAGATAACAGACGAGAATTTAATCGAGATTATAGAGCGAGAGGTTGGTAGTTCTATCACCTACTCTGGCGAACTCGACAGGCAAAGACGCAAGGCACTTGAGTATTACAATGGTGAGCCTTTTGGTAATGAGATCGAGGGAAGGTCAAGCGTTGTGTCCACTGATGTCATGGATGTAGTCGAGTGGTCTATGCCAATCCTTATGAAGATATTTGGTTCAGGCGATCAGGTCGGAAGGTTTGAGCCACAAAACCCAGAGGATGTCGATTCAAGCGAACAAGCTACAGATTATTGTAACTATGTTTTCTTTAGAGAGAATGATGGGTTTAAACTTTTATACGATTCAATGAAAGATGCACTGCTTAGTAAGACTGGCATCTACAAGGTGATATGGGAAGAGACTGAAGAGGTGGTGCGTGAAGACTATGAGGGCTTGAGCGATGAAGAATTTGAGTTGCTTGTCATGGATGATTCGGTTGAGGTTGTTTCGCATACGGCTGTCAGTGGTATGGTTATGGATGAAGGTGAAGAGACTGTTGGCTTGAGTGAATCACCAGAGATGGGAATGATGGGCGAGGTTCAAGAGGCAATGCAAGCACCGCAGGAAATGGTGGAGCAACCTGAAGTTATCCCAACATTCCACAATGTATCTATTCGCAAGAAAGTAAACGATGGCAAGGTCAACATAGAAGTTGTTGCCCCTGAAGAGTTTTATATTTCGAGGAACGCAAGGACTATAGAAGACTCGCCTTTTGTTTGTCATCGTACTCGACACACTGTAAGCGAACTTATCGAGATGGGGTTTGATGATGCAGATGAGTATACGAGCGATGACTCCCAACACTACGATCAGGAAAACATTGCTAGAAGGTTTAACGATGACAGTCTAGCCAATATGCCGACAGACGAACTCGATGCAAGCACTCGTGAGATATGGGTTGATGAAGCATACATTCGATGCGACTGGGATGGTGATGGGATTTCAGAGATAAGAAAAGTCTGGAAGGCTGGCAACAAGATAATCCTGAATGAAGAGGTGGATCGCATTCCATTCACAACGATCTGCCCACTGCCAATGCCTCACAAGTTCTATGGTTTTTCAATAGCTGACATTGTGATGGACTTGCAATTAATCAAGTCAACGCTATGGAGAAATATCCTCGACAACATTTACCACTTGAACAATGGAAGGTTCGAGTGTTTGGATGGCAAGGTCAACATGGATGATATGCTGACCAACCGCCCTGCTGGTGTTGTTCGAGTCAAAGAGATGGGTGCAGTTAAAAGGCTGGATGCCCCGAACATTGGGAACGCTCCTTACGAGATGCTTAATTATATCGACAGCGTCAGGGACAGTCGGACTGGTATCACCAAGTTTAATCAGGGGCTGGACGCTAATGTGCTTCAGCAATCGACTGCGACAGCTTTTATGCAACAGATGCAGTCAAGCCAAGCAAGGATAGAGTTGATAGCTAGAGTGTTTGCAGAGACTGGCATCAAGGAAATGTTTGGAATGATTTACGAGTTACTACAAAAGAACTCTGACAAGGCGAAGGTTGTGAAGTTGCGAAACAAGTGGGTGACTGTTGATCCGCAAAGCTGGAGAGACAAGGCAGACTTTACCGTAAGGGTTGGTCTTGGTAATGGCAACAGGGAACAAAACATGGTGCATCTCCAGACACTCGCCCAGATGCAAGAGAAGATTGTTGCGGCTGGTGGCATGGGCTTACTTGTTACTCCGAAAAACATATTCAATACTTTGAAAGAGATTGGAATGAATATGGGTCTGAAGAATATCGAGGAATACATTACTGATCCTAAAGAGGGAATGCCTCAACAGCAACAACAGGATCAAGGCGTGGCTGAGATTGCAAGTATGCACCTAGAGGCAGAGAAGTTAAAGTTTGAAGCTGACAAGATGAAGATTCAGGTCGATATGCAAAAGCTACAAGTGGAAGCACAGAAGCTGGAAATAGAAAAACAGAAACTCGCTTTCGAGGGAGACAAGCTACAGTCTGAGATGATAATGGAGCAACAAGAGAATCAGTTGAAGGCGGCAGAGTTGCAAATGGAAGGGCTGACACAAAGACCAATTAAGGTGGGGTGATAAGGTGAATGGGAATGAGGGGGGATGGATGCCCCCCTCAATTTTAAAGGCTGGATGGTTAGGACTTAGGTCGATAGATTCTTTTCTTTCCATGTGCCACAACTTCCCAGACATCTTTGACCCTTGCTCTACGATGAGGTGCTTTACGAATGAAGACAGGGACTTGCGTGAAGGAATCAACGAACTTGTTACCTTTAACTAATTGCCAGTGGTGTCCAGCAGACACAAGGTTCATTTCGTTTCGATCCTTTCTAGTTCTAAGCCAACGTGCGATAGTTGGGGGGTTGCCATTATGACTAGCTGGCTTGTTCGCAGTTGCCTTGCTCAGTCGGTAGCCATAATGATTAAGGCAGTAATCAACTTCCCACCAGTGAGTTCCCTTAACAGGTCTTTCCACATTGATGGATCGTTGGTCTACCATCCAGCCATCATCATCCCTGATGTCGATGACTCTTTCAGTATGACCAACTCCTCTTTCAATGCGTTGGTCTTTAATAACACGCACGATGTCAGCGACAGGAAACCCAGTTATGGATGAGATAACAGACGGGCCACACCAAGTGGTTTCATTGTTTAATTTAGTTACAGGTCTTAGTTTCATTGTGTGTCTCCTTTTTAAAAGTTTAAGGTTTGATTGTGATTCCTCTGCGTTGCGACTCGACAAGTTCCTTGATAGCAAGAAGGTGCTGAGTCTCAAGATACTCAATCGCAGACTGGGACACCCTCTCGTATTTATGGAGTCGAGTATTTGATGATTCATGTGCGATCATTAATAAGTGTCTTTTTGTTTCTGCTTTGTTTAACAAGCTGGACATTTGATCTCTCCTTTTTAATATGAATAAATTTTTAACTTACATGACTATTATACCATTTGGCTTTTTGAGAATGATCGTTTCAAGGCTATTTGAAGGGCTAAAACAGCATCTGGCGTTTTTAAACGCACGAAAAAAAAAGTTTTTTCTGCATTTAAGAGCGTAGAAGCTATATAAAAAAACAGGAAAACATTTACATGAGGCCACAGGATGCACATAAAAAAAAATTAAAAAAGTTTTTTGCAGATTTTTATTGATTTTGATAATGAGGTGATAAAATGAAAAAGAAAACAGTAAAGAAGCCAGTTAAGAAAACCAGAAAACCTAAACCAAAAGGAACTTACTAATGCCAAACGATAGATATGGGTGGCGATCTCCTCTTGACGATGACATGGAAAGATCGTTCCCACAAATGCCAATTATAGATCAGAGGACTGGGACGGTGAATGTGCCGCAACAGCAAATGCCAAGAGGCACAGGCTTTGGTCAGCAAGGTGGTTACGAAGGTCAGGTGTATAACACTCCCATGCAACCAAGGCCACAGCCTATGCAACAACCAGCACCAATGCCACAACCAATGCCAAGGCAACGCACACCACAAGAGCAAGCACTGCGTAACCAGTTTGGTCTGGGTGGTATGGAGATGACACCACAACTTTCTCCAGAGCAAATTATGGAATTGCAGAGAATGCAAAGGTTGCAGGAGTTGGATCAGATGTATATGCAAGAACGCATGATGAAAGGAATGCTAGGGGAATAATGCAAGGACTACTTGGACAGGCAGAAGAGTTGGCAAGGCAAAGGAATGCCAAGTATGGAATGCTAATGCCAGAGCCTTCTATGATGGATAAGGCTGGCAGTTTTGCAAGGAGAATGTTTTGGGGCGAGAATGACCCAAAGAAAGCAAGCCTTCTTGACCAAGGTGTGCTACTACCTGATGGAAGCAGAGGGATTCCAATGAAAGGTGCTTCAGAAAGATATGAGTCGGTGATGGATGTCTTTGGTGGCCCTATGTCATTTATAGGACGCACAAGTAACTTAGCGGATCGCCAGCTTTTAAAGAAGGCTAAGTCGATGTTGAGTAAAAAAAGCCCAAAGGATCAGATATGGGACGAGGATGCGTATCGTGCGACAGGGTGGTTCAAAGACATCGATGGGCAGTGGAAGTTTGAGATCGATGACTCAAAGGTGAAGGTTGATGAGGGGGCATATAAAAAATTTAGACGCACCCCAGTTTTTCAGGGTGTGGGAGATTTTATACGCAAAATGGATAAAGGCGAAATCCCGATTAAGCACAGGGGGAGCATGACAAGAGAATCTTTAATGCCAAGAGACACTGGCTACCCAGAGATTGATTCTGGCCTTGTTTATAGATTGCCGACAAACAAAGGTACTCTTGGCGAAATACATCCAGATATACCAGTTCTTACGGGGATCGCAAACCCACCAAGAGGACTACTTCCTAACCCCGTCACTGGAGTACCGATGCACAAATATGGGAAATTAGGAACGATTAAAAAGGATATGCCTTTGTTCAGAGATAATTTGTTGCACGAGACACAGCACCACATTGCTGGGAGAGAGGGCTTTGGGATTGGGGGGAATCCAGAGATGTACGCAGAGGGTGGCATACTTGCACTTCCAGAGCCTACCCCAAAAGACATGGAAAGACAACTGAGATTGCTACAGAAGCATGAAGAACTCAGGGACAAACTTTCTTTTTATGGTGATAAGGGTCAGGTTAAAAAGTTTTTTGACGTTTATGGTGACCGTTTCAACAAGCTAGAAGATGATCTTCTAAAGGAAAGGTTGAAATTTAATGTTGCAGACAGCCCAATTCAAAAATATTTGCATTCTGCTGGTGAGGTAGAGGCGAGGAATGTCGAGACTCGTAGTTTGCTCAGCCCAAAGGAGAGAGTAAAAACTCTACCTTGGGACACCTTAGACGTTAAGAGGGAAAACATACACTCTATGTCATACCCACAATTTTTAAAGAAATTTGAAAAGCATAAGAAAAAAAGAAAGGCAAAAACTAAGTGACCAGTCTTGAATTAATGAGGGAAGCTGAAAGGCAAGCGTTAGAGCGAGACATACGCCATTCCCAGATGGGTGGTGGCTTATTGCGTAGAGAGCCATCCATGATGGAAAAGATTGGTGGTGCAGTTGCTGACTATGCTGTGCCTGATCGTTACAGCGAGGCATTCAATCCTTCTCTTATATTAGACAGGGTTCAGTTAAATCCAAACGCTACCATGCAAGACATCCCAGATATGTCACCCATGCTTATGGACATGATGCCACAGGCTGGCATAGGTGGCGTAATAAAAAGAGTTAGGGGCAATGTAGGTGACGCAGTGAGGTCGTTGCCAATGAGAGGGGGTAAGTATATTGGATCACCATACGATTTAAAGATAACTCGACACAAGATGCCTTGGATCATGGGGAACTTTGAGCAAATGGCTAGGGAAGGCGAGAAGGCGTGGCCTTGGTATTTTAGAGGTGGAGAGGCTTTTAATACATGGTATCCAGAATGGTTAAGAAGGCAAGCTATAGACACTGTTGCAACTATGTCACCAAGTTCTGGAGTTGACCTGAACTCTAAGTGGGGAGTGAAGGGAATGAACCAGTGGGCATTGGGAGAGCCGATACACGCTGGTGCTTACCCAACAAAACCAAAAGGTATGCTGTCTCCTCTTTTTGAGGGTGAGGCTGAAACTTTATTCGATACTGTAAAGGCACAGAAAGTCCCATCCTTTTCAGCAAATTTACAGCATGGGGCTGGTCTTCCATTAAGCCCAGAGGATATGCTTAGATCAACGCAAGACAGATGGATGTCGGTGGCTGGGAACTTTAGAAACGCAGAACTAGACAACAACCAATACAATTATCTTTCTGCTATTACAAAAGACGTTGCAGAAACATTAGGGATACTTCCGCATCAAGCCCAAGCTGGTGTATGGACATCTATAAAAGCTAGGGTGGAAGCAGTACGCCCAAAAATTCATGCAAAGTATTTGAAGGCTGGGAAGATGCGAAAGAAGATGGTAAAGAACGAAAAGACGGGAAAGAGGGAGCCAACTGGCCCTTGGGAGATAACGCCAGAACATTCAAGAAAATATAGTGATGAGATTTTTGCGGAAGCGATGAAGGCCGAATTGCCAGACTCTGCATTTGATGAAGCTGGAAGGTCGTTTGATTATTTCTTTAATAAAAGTGCGAAAAAATACGATGCACACTCTATGGACGAACTTAGCCCATTTTTAAATAAAGAAGGACGCATCCAACCTTGGGACGCTCAAGGTATTCCGCACAGGGTTAGCAAGGGCAGGGTTGAGTTGTTAGAGCCAAGTTTTGAAGGTGTTGCCGATCCATACTCTCTAAGGCAAAATGAAATTGCAGAGGCTTTGATTAGAAAATTGCGTGGCGAGTCTGGGGGTAGTGCAGAGACAATAGAGAGGCTTGGTGGTACTGCTGGTCTGGAGAGATTTTTAAGTGGGAAACCACTACTATCACCATACTAACAAGTGAGGGGGAAATGACGTTTAAACCACAAGAAGTTGTTGACGGGAATGAGGCAAAGCGTATTATAGATAGTGAGGTATATAAACAGGCGATGCAGAAATTGGCAGATGGATACCAGAGCCAGTGGATGAACTCAAAGCCTGATGATGTAGAATGTAGGGAACGTGCGTATACAAAGTTGCAGATATTAGCTGACTTTGTTGCAGAGGTGAGGACAGTAATGGAAACAGGGAGAATGGCAGAAGAGCAACAAGAGAAGATGGCAACCAAGGAAGTGATGACGCACTATTAACGCCAAGACAACCTAATCATAGGAACTTGGTTATTATTGTTTAATCATAGAGGTGACACATGGCAGACAACCCAGAAACGGGAACTACCGAAGAAGTACAGCAAAACGATTCAGTTGAATCAGCCGCACAAGCGATCTTGGAAGCTGAAGAAAAAGAATCGGATTCTGATGATGCCGAAGCATCTGAAGAGCAAGAAGCACAAGAAGAATCAGACGATGATGTAGAAGATGAAGAGGAGTCGGAGTCTCCATTATACACCGTCAAGGTTGACGGCAAGGAAATAGAGGTAACTCTTGACGAACTAACATCAGGCTACACTAGGCAAAGCGATTATTCTAAAAAGACTGGCGAACTTGCTAACCAACGCAGAGCGATTCAACAACAAGCCGATGCGATCCAGCAAGAACGCAGTTATTATTCACAAGTTCTTGGAAACGCAAGATCAAATGCAGAAGCCCAACTCGAAGAATATAAGAATATCGACTGGGATGCTTTAAGGCAAGAAGATTCGCTCTTGTTCATGCAACGTAGAGATGAAATGCGAGACTTGGAGAAGAGCATCGAAGACAATGGCAAGGAGCAACAAAAACTTGCGGCTCAAGCACAGCAATACCAAGTTCAGAAATTCAACCATGATGTTGAAGAAGGACGCAAGCAGTTGTTGGGAATCATGCCCGATTGGAATGATAAAACCAGCAAGGAAGTCAGGGAATTTGGTCTTGGCATGGGCTTTTCGAGCGAAGAGTTATCTGGCATTACTGACCACAGGTCTATGGCTGTACTGAGAAAAGCGATGTTGTACGACAACATCCAGAACTCACAGCCAGCCAAAAAGAAAGTAAAGGCTGGAACTCCTAAGTATGTTAAATCTGGCGTTTCAAAAACCAAGAGCGATGTCAGTGCGAAAAAACGCTCTGATAAACAAAAACAACTACGCAAATCTGGATCGGTAGATGATGCCGCATCCATGATTTACGATATGCTCTAATAGGTGAAATATGGCACAACCAACTAATACCTATGATACTTATGACTTGGTCGGGGGTCGAGAGGACTTACTGGATATTATTACGAATATCAGTCCTACCGATGTACCCTTCCAGTCGAACATAGGAAGAACAAAAGCAACATCTATCTTACATGAGTTCCAGACTGATGCCCTAGCGGCGGCGGCTTCTAACGCAGTTATTGAAGGTGATGACTCTGCGGCTGAAGCACAAACGCCAACCGTAAGGTTGAGCAACAGAACCCAGATCAGTAAAAAGGTGATCTTGGTTACTGGAACTGCTAATGCTACAACCAAGGCTGGTCGTGGCAAAAATGAAATGGCTTACCTTCTCGCAAAAGCTGGAAAAGAGTTGAAGCGAGACATGGAAGTTGATTTGACTGGTAAAAATGCGGCTGTTGCTGGCAATGCCAGTACCGCTAGGAAGTTAAGAGGCTTTGAGTCTTGGACTCAAACCAACGCTTCTCGTGGCACTGGTGGATCAGATAACTCCTCAACTGGGGTTGTTACTGATGGAACGCAACGTGCCTTTACTGAGGCAATGCTGAAGACCGCATTACAAGCCTGTTTTACGGAAGGTGGCGATCCTGACTGTGTTATGGTTGGCCCTTTCAATAAACAGAAAGTAAGTGGTTTCGGTGGCATAGCTACGCTCTATCGTGATACTGCTGGATCGAAGGGTCAGGCAAGTATTATGGGTGCGGCTGATCTTTACATTTCAGATTGGGGCGAGTTGAAGATCGTTCCTAATCGTTTCCAGCGTGATCGAACCGCAATTATTCTTGAAAAAGACAAGTGGGCTGTTTCTTACCTACGTCCTTTCAGGCAAGAGAAGCTGGCTAAAACTGGTGACTCTGAGAAGATTCACATGGTGGTCGAGTACACGCTCGAAGCTAAAAACGAGAAGTCGAGTGGTAAGGTTGCTGACCTGACTACTTCATAGTCTCCTCCCCCTGAGTGTTGGGTAAACACTCGTGATCCCTCGCTTTGGCGGTTGAGCGTTATCAACCGCCCCTAATTAACTGTTGAGGTTCAACTAAATGGAAGAAAAAGAAGAGCATTCACAGCCCCAAGTTTTCCAACGAGGGTATATTGACGATATAGATAATAAACTTGTTGTTGAGAGTATTCAGGATACAGCACCTATACTGGAAAGTAATAAGTTTGAGAGAAAAGAATTTGATGCGAAGTTTAATTCGGATCAAAAATACAATCGTGGTTTTACAAAGGTTGCGACTATCCCGAACATTATTGTCGATAAGTTGATGCGAGATGGAACTTGGTATGACAAGGAAGCGATGAAAAAATGGCTGAACGATCCAGATAATAAATCATTTCGTACTGGTGGGGGTTGGATATAAATGGCTATTAGCACATACGCAGAGTTGCAGACAGCAACAAAGAACTGGTCAAAGCGTTCAGACTTAGACTCGATCATCCCTGACTTTATCAGGCTGGCAGAGTTAAGGGTGAATAGAAATTTAAGAATCAGGGAAATGGAAACAAGGGTCAGGTCGGATACAGTGGCTAACCAAGAGTATTATGGCTTGCCAACTAATTATTTGCAGATGCGATCTTTTAAGTTGAACACTTCTCCATTGCAAGACCTTGAATACTTAACTCCAGAAAGGATGGATACTGTTTGGGCTGGGAGTCAGGTGGGTCAACCAAGGGCATATACTATTTTGGGCGATGAGTTGAGGGTTGCCCCCTCTCCCGACTCGGCATATACGATGGAGATGTTGTACTGGAAGAAGCCAACAGCATTATCAGATGCGAATACTACAAACTTTATGTTGACTGCTAACCCAGATGCCTTGCTTTACGCATCGTTGATAGAACTTTGCAGTTATACAGAGAACGACAAGGGCGTTTTAAAGTGGACGCAATTATTCAACGAGTCTGTCAATGCGGTTCAGGCAGAGGATGACAGGGATCGTGCTTCAGGTGGGGCATTAGCAGTTAGAGCCGATCATGGTGTGAGTTAAATGACAACTTGGACTGAAGAGAGCGAAAACACAACAACATGGACAGATGTAACAGAACAATCAACTACTTGGGTTGAGCAAGCGGAGAATTAAATTATGGGCTTAGAGAGCGGAACATATATTGATGATTTAGTTGCAACGAATCCGACTGGCACTGATGTTGTTAGTAAGGGCGATGACCATATTAGACTGATTAAGTCAACCATCAAGGCATCTTTCCCTGATGTAGATGATGCAGTGATGACAATTCACAATGGCACTACTGCCCCTGCAAACAAGCAGACAGGAACAATATTTAGAGATACAGCTAACTCGCTTTGGAAGTTTTGGAATGGAAGTGCATGGATAACTCTTTCTATCGCATTTAACACAAGCAACTCTGTTGATGTTGATGCTGGGACAATAGATGGAGTGACGATTGGTGGATCGTCTGCCCCGACAGTCACCAACTTAGGAAGCGTTGCGACTTGTGATATTAACGGTGGGACTATTGATGGGGTAACGATTGGTGCGGCATCAGCCCCAACTGTAACAAACATAGATATAAACGGTGGCACAGTTGATGGCGTGACCATAGGAACCAACTCTGCTTGTACTGAGTTACAAGTAGACAATATTAATGTCAATGGAAATGCGATCACTTCCACAGATACCAATGGGGATGTAACGCTTACTCCAAACGGTTCTGGTGACTTGGTGCTTGATGGGCAGAAGTGGCCTCAAGCTGATGGTAGCAACACAGACTACCTAACCACTAATGGTTCTGGTCAACTTGCATGGACTACCAACACGATTGCAACTTCTGAGGCAAATGCGGCAACTTCAGCTACCAATGCGGCAACCTCTGCGACTGCGGCTCAGACCGCTAAGACTGCGGCTGAGACAGCAAAGACAGCGGCTGAAACTGCCCAGACTGCGGCTGAGACTGCATTGGATACTTTTGATGATAGATTTCTTGGGGCAAAGGCTTCTGACCCATCTGTTGATAATGACGGGAATGCTTTAGTTGATGGGGCTATGTACTTTGAAACGACTAATAATTACATGAAGGTGTATGACCTTGGCAATACCGCTTGGTATCAACTGACTAACACCACAAGTGATCAGAACAACATTAATACGGTTGCTGGCATACAAGCTAACGTCACAACGGTTGCTGGTATAAGTGCAAACGTGACAACAGTAGCTGGCATATCTTCTAATGTCACATCAGTTGCTGGAAATAGCACCAACATAAATAGTGTTGCAAGTAACGAAACAAATATAAATACAACTGCAACGAATATTGCAGATGTTAATAACTTTGCCAACACTTACCGTATTGCATCTTCTGATCCAACCACTTCATTAGATGAAGGTGATTTGGTTTTCAGAACTGATACAGACACCATGCGTGTTTACAATGGTAGTGCTTGGCAAGATGTTGCACCAGTTAGTTCTGCAAATATTTTTGGGACAATCGCTGTTTCTGGTCAGTCCAATGTTGTTGCAGATTCGACAACTGACACTTTAAACATTGCAACTGGTGATGCTTCAACTTTAACTGTCACCACAAATGCTAGTACTGACACAGTAACTTTCACAGGCATTGACAACTCAGTTCCAATGGCAATAGCTTTAGGATAACTAAACTAAGGACATATTATGGCTAACACATTTAAATTAAAAACGAAAGACGGTGGTGCCGTAGGCGCTAATACCGATATGACGATTTATACTGTTCCTAGTGCAACAACTACAGTAGTAATCGGTTGTACGATAGCGAATACTACTGCTAGTTCTATTACTGTAGATGCAAAATTAGAGAATAAC
>VTLG01003613.1_pt1 | contig 21659 bp, 33 predicted proteins | sample 4694571 | NCBI WGS metagenome assembly VTLG01 (sample SAMN12604809, study PRJNA352737) | marine metagenome | biome: ENVO:00000447; feature: ENVO:00000209|ENVO:00000569|ENVO:01000036; material: ENVO:00002151; isolation source: viral sequences binned using virsorter ... | reverse complement strand
CACAATCCCAGCCATTTCCATTAAGTCTCGCCCCTGATACGTTTTAATAGGCTCTAACAACACATTCCCCTGTCTTTTGGCTATTGCACTCCTATCACCCCCAAATCGGGCTACATCAACCCCCCAAACAGTTGGCGTAGTAGGGCTTGACTCAATATCTCTCTTGACTGCTTCTTCAATCAAGTACAAGGGCAATAATACATCATCAGACTGCGTTGGAAACTGCCCTAACACCCTCACTCGATATACATTGCTCTCGACCCCATACTTGTCAGCCATATTCTCCAAAAACTGCTCCGAAACAGATGGACTATCCAAACAACTTACCGTCATTGTATGCCACCTATGACGCTGAGAATGATGGCTCTCAAAAAAGAACCCCTCAGACCTAGTAGGATTTCCACACATTACCGTTTTAGCCCCTTGTGTAGACATCGCACCTTCCCCAACCTGAAATACAACATCTGGAATACCACTCGCCTCTTCACAGATAAATAACATATTCTCGCTATGAAACCCCTGTAACGCCTCTGGATTCTCCCTTCTACTCGTCCTTGCGACACAAAAACTATCTTGTGCGCCCTTTAAGCTTATCTTATCGCTTTTAAACTCCAATAACTCCCTAAACCCCTCTGGCAGCCCCCTTGCCCACTTATCTATCTCTGTCCAAAGAACATCCGAAAGCTGGTGAGCCGTATTTGCAGTAACCGCTACCTTGCATGGGTAATGCGTACACAACCACCAGAGAGCGAGCCATGACAAAAACGCAGTTTTACCAACGCCATGACCACTGGCAATCGAAACTCTGTCATTATTCGATATAGCTTCTAACGCTTCTCTCTGCCAATCAAACGGATTAACCCCAATTATCTCTTCCACAAATAAAACTGGGTTATCATGTAACTCAATTAACGTATCTGTGCTTCTCGATTTTTCAATTTGGGGTGTCATCTATACCTCAAATAAAAGGGGGGTAGGTAGGATGGTATATTTTTTTTATTGCGCCACCGTGTGCGAAAAAAGGGGGGGTAATCGCTGTTTTGTCGCATAATGTCCATTATGTAATATTTTTTTGTCATAATTATTCTGCTAAGTCTTTGTTTTTATTGACTTCTGTTTTTTGTTCACAACCATTGGTTGGAAAAGTGTCTGAAAATTGTGAAATTTTCTCACGCACGTGCGTGTAACGGTTAAGTGTTTTTATCGTATCTTCCAAGTATTTCTCAGATATCCAATCCAAATACCATCGATTTTTTAACCAATCTTCTCTACTCATTTACAACCCCATCAATCGTTTTACTCTCAATTTCTTTTCTCTTTTGAACGATTGTAGAAACACGTTTTAATTCCTCTATAAAGTTTGCTTTATGCTCCACCTCAATCTTCTGTGTTGCTTCGCCATATAGTCTTGGAAAAAACTTAGCCATGCGCCACTTTAAAGTATCAATCATCAATCTACCTTGATTATACTCCAATTCACCCTTCTCAACCCTATTTAATATTCTATCAATCTCTTCATCGATAGCAGTTGCTCTACTTTCTTGTGCTAAATAATATTTATTTCTGACTTCTTCATTTGCGTTCATCAGATTATAAAAAGCTTCATAGCTTGGCATGTCATTATCTCTACCAATATCTCTGGCAGAGCGACCATCTATTGCAATTCTTCTTAAAAAAGTTTCAATTATTTCAGGTGTGAACTTCATTTATTATTAATATTATATTGCTCTAATTTTAATTCGTTAATGATATCGGGTCGGTTTCTTCTATAAAAATCTTTCATAACATCGCTCAAGTCATTCCACTCAGACAATGTTATCATTTTTCTTTCAAATCCTACTACCTTACTTTTATCCACCCATTTATCGCTCTTAGCAACCCCATAAGACTTCTTAGCCTCTTTACGACACCATTGTTGCCAAAATGCCTTACACGAAGCGTAAGACGCTTTATTTCCATTCTTTTCATTCCAGAGACGTATATCTTCTAAAATCTCTTCCCATTCCAATCCTTTATCGGTTGCATATTTCTTATCATCGTTATCCAATTCATAATCAATCAAAAGCATTTTTTCTACTTTTTTCTTCTTGGGTAAATTAGTATTATCTTTATTTAGTAATATTCTTTCTTTAGTAAGTGTCGGATTTTCCGTATACGGTTTTTCCGTATGCGGTTTTTCAGGACACGGTGTATCTGAGACACTGTAACGAGTTTCAGCGAATTTGCCATCGACCTTAATCTGCTCACGACTGACATATCCATACTGCTCTAATTGTTGCAAAATTCGATATACTTTGTCTCTCCCATAATCAAAACGTTTGCGTAGCTCCGAGACCCTGACAACCCAATCATTAGGTTTGCTTAATAAATATACTATCAAGCCTAGATGTTCGGCTGACATCCTACTATCATTGATAAGAGCATTAGGAAGTGTTGAGAACTTCTCCTTCAAATCACTTTTGATAATTAAACTATCGTTCATCTGATGACCCCACATACTAAATCTATTTGTCCAATATTAATTTCTCTTGAACTGGCTTAATATAATGTACTTGAAACAAGGATGACTGCGTTTCTTCACGGTTAAGGCGTTCTACAGCTACATCAAAATAATTCGGGTTTATTTCTATGCCTGTTGCACTTAAACCCATCCTTTGAGCTGATATAAGCGTCGTACCGCTACCCATGAACGGATCAAGTATTGTTTCTTGTGGTTTAACAAAATCCCTTATAATTTCACTTAAAAGTCTATGGGGTTTTTCTGTAGGATGTCTTCCATCTCTATCAGAAGGATTGACATAATGTGTATAAACGCCACGCTTGCCACCTGAGTTCCATGTGCTATGTCCCTTACCAGACCAAGCTGTAACGAAACACTCTGCCCCTGTAGCTGGATTTCTTCCATTAAGTTGAGGTGCGGAGTCTGGCTTAACCCATACACAAGATTTTTTCATTTTCATTGAAGAATTTTCAATTGCCTTTGCCCAATAAGCTGTGCCCTCAATAGAACAAAAAACGATAAACCATTTTGAAACTATTTTACTCGATAGCTCAATGAATGTTTCTCGAATGTCATCTATACCTTTAAAATCTAATCCTTTTAAATCTGCGCCCCCATCTTTTCTTAAATGTGCCTTCGATTTATTCTTGGAATTGTGAAATGATTGTTCGTAAGGTGGATCAGAAATTAAGTGATCAAAATTATCTAACTCTGGCAATATCTCCATACTATCACCTAAAATAAGAGTTTGATTACCTATTTTTTTAATCATCGAATAAGCCCTGTTGCCTTGTATCCTTTTCACTTTCCCACTCAATATCAACCAATTGATACTTGCCTGTAAACTTGGATTGATGGAACTTTCCAGACGGCTTGAGCTTCTTTAAATCCTCTGCATTGATGAACATTTTTTTATCTTTATGTGCAATTACAAGCCCCCCTTTTGCAATAGCATCATGCCAAATATAATCTCTTATCGAAACATATTTTCCTAAAAATAGTTTATCTACTTTCTTTTCTAGCATTTATCTCTCCCTTATAATTTTTTCGCTAATAAATCTAATAAATCCTCTAAGTCAATAACTGCCAAAGCTCTGTTTCTATCCTCACCAACTACCAAAATGTCTGCACCTTCGAGATGCTTATACAAAAACTTAAACCCAGACTTTCTTTTTTTAGCCTCAATAACCCAAGTTTCTCGACCTACCTTAATATGCACATCGCCCTTAAATCCACTTGCAGAGCCGCTTAAAGGCACTCTGTTGGCTGTTAAATCACGCACTCTAGCTTTATCAACAATGTCTCTCTCAAAACGTGAACCTTTTTCTTTTTGACGATTAGGCATCTGGAAAACTCTTATGCCAGTCATACGTTGTAATTTGTTTATTACTCCACTTATAAATTCGTAACATCATCGTTCCGCTTGGTAATGCCTTTGCGTAAATGTATTGATGTATCGCTACTGGGCTAACTTTTAGTTGTCTCGCAGCATCCGCTTGAGTAATACCCTTAGAAACAAGGTATTCTGCTAAATTCATGCAAATCTCCTTAAAATACATTTAACATAATTATTAAGTACATATTATTTTTTTCTTGCACCGTCAAATGAAATCCATTATTGGTTTTTTATGACAGCAAAATTGAAGTCTTAGTAATTTACTTAACAACTATACTTTTAAGGCATCAGAGCGCAGAAGAGCTGTCAGACGGAATCATTCAGCCGTGGTAAACTTCTGCGCTCACAAGGGAGAGAAAAATGAGAGATGCAATAACAAATTTTGAGGAACTAAAATTAACGCATTTTAGTCCATCCCAGTTACTTAAACCCCTAGCAGTTTGGATGTTTCAATATGTTGCGTTGACTGCTGAACAAAGAAGCAAAATAAAAGTAGGCTACAAGGCTCGGTACGGCACAGCAGTCCACTTTGGTATTCAAAAAGTAGTGGCAGAAAGATGGGAGATGGAGAAGGCTGTTGAGACCTGTCAGACATTATATGACTTGCGTGAAACTTCTAAAAAAGATGATGAAGTATTCAGAGCCTATCGTGAAAAAATTGCCCCTTGTATCCAAAATGGGGTAAATGAACTACAAAAAAATCTACAAGATTATGAGATTGAGAAATCAATTAAGTTAGAATTACCTGATTTAGTGCTACCAATAATCGGATTTGTAGATTTTATTTCAGATACAGAAGTTACTGATTTGAAAACAAAAATTGGCAACTTACATAAGCCAAAAAAAGATGGCACACGCACTCTCGGAAACATCAAATTACCAACCGAACCTATTGAGAGAGATATACAACAAGTGGCTATTTATCAAGCTGCTACTCATGTAAACCCTTCGATTATTTATGTATCACACAATGATTGTGTAAGATTTGATAAAACGAATTGCGAAGCATTTCACCAATCAAATCTTGATGATGCTGTAGAGAAAATGCGCCAAAGGGCATTAAAACGACAGAAACTTATTGCCGTTAGCAATGACCCTTACGTCCTTGGTGGTATTTTAGAGGCTGACTTCGATCACCCTTTTTATTGGGATGATGAAGATAATATTGAATTAGCAAAGGAGATTTTCAAGGTATGAGCATACAACAAGCGATGGCTGAGGTAGCCAAACTTAATGAGGGTGGAGTCCGTGTGCAAGGTGGCAAGAAATACACAATGGTATCCACTCGGATTGAAGCATTTCGTAAAATTCTTGGATTAGACTTTGGTATTAATTCTGAGATATTGGTTAACGATGATACCAGAGTTGTGATGAAAACAACTATCTGGGATAAAAATGGTTTTCAGATCGGTTGCGGTCATGCAGAAGAAATTCGGGCTCATGGTAGAGTTAATAAAGTTAGTGCCATCGAGAATTGCGAGACAAGCTCATTGGGTCGTGCTTTAGCAAGCATAGGTCTCAGTGGCAATGAATTTGCTAGTGGTGATGAATTAATTGCCGCTGCTAATAAACTAAGCACTCTGCATGAAAACCTCGAACAAAAGGAAAAAGAGTTTGAGGTGAGACAGAAAGAAAATAATGCAGAGCTTAAAAAAATTGAAATAGAAATTGTTGAAGATGAACAAATAGATAGCCTTACAGATTTAGAGTTTGCACTATCACAGAAAAATTCAACACAAGAATTAATGGAAGTTTTCAAACAGAGGTCAGATAGAGATTGGTCAAGTGAAGAAATAGAAATTTTTACACAAAGAAGGAAGGAAATTGAAAATGAATAGTTGTGTTTTTGTTGGAAGACTTGGCAGAGATGCTGAGTTAAAAAATGTGAATGATTCTAGTTTACTTGTTTTTAACGTAGCTTCAGATGTTGGTTTCGGAGATAAAAAGAATACCATTTGGGTCGAATGTAACTTGTGGGGTAAAAGAGCCGAAACACTGCATAAATATTTAAAAAAAGGCACAACTGTTACTGTTATTGGTGAGTTGAGTGAGAGGCATTTTACAGGCAATGACGGTGTTGAAAAGAAAAATTTAGCTCTAAAACTTGGCAATGTAAGTTTTGCCACAGAAAAAAAACAAAATGTGCTAGACGATGAAATACCGTTCTAAGATTCGTGGGGGTAGATGCACAACACCTAAACTTCTGCCCCCCACGAAAGAAACTTTCCAAAAAATTATAGAGACTGTGCAAGAGATTACAGGCATTAGAATAGAAGAAATTCTTGCGTCTAGTCGTGTAAAAGAAATAGCTTTTGCTAGGCGAATGACAGCATTTTTATGTCGTGACATGTCGTTGATGAGTCAAAGTCAAATTTCAAGTTTTATGAATCTAGATATTACCTCTGTGAGTTACATGATTAGAAAAACCACAGATAGAGAAATGGATGATGATTTAACTGTATTGACAAAAGCATACGACATAATCTTTAATAAAAAAAAATTTGTGGGTAAAACAACATTGAGCAACAATTTAAAAGAAAAAGACCTTGTTTTGTTTGGACTTTACGATGATGGCATACTAGTTACAATTAACAATAAAAGCACAAAAAAAACGATGACAAGTGAACAGATGGTTGATTTAGCAATTGGTTTATTAGAAAGGTCTCGAAATCCGCATATATCGAAGAAAGAATCCAGTAATTAACAATAATAGTATTGTTCGATTTTTGTTTGATGAGTTGCATCGACAAAGATGCACTGAAGCAGATTTTTCTGAGCGTACAGGAATTAACCCTAGCACACTTAGAGGTTGGCGTACACGTTGTAATCCAAGAGTGAATGATTTAAATTTTGCTTTAAATATTTTAGGATATGAATTGAACGTCAAACCTATGAAAGCAAAAATCCATGAATCTTGAGAAATTAAAATCAGAAATTATCCTTGAAGAAGGAAGCGTGAAATCAGTGTACCTCTGTAGTGAAAATCATCCTACGTTTGGTATCGGACACTTGATAACGAAAAATGATCCAGAGTTTGGTCAACCAGTTGGAACAGAGGTATCCGACACAAGAGTTCAAGAAGTCTTTGAAACAGATATAAGTATCGTTATCAAAGATTGTGAAATGCTATATCCTCAACTTTATGATTTGCCAGAAGAAGTTCAACATTGCATAGCAAATATGTGTTTCCAACTGGGCAGACCAAGATTGTCAAAATTTAAAAAAATGAAAAAAGCAATCGATGACAGAAATTACGAGTTGGCTGCTTCTGAGATGTTAAACTCGCTTTGGAGTAAGCAAACCCCAAATCGTGCTAATCGTTTAGCAGACAGAATGAGGAAGGCGTATGATTCAAAAGAAACTTGAGAAAGATTCAAAGTATAGCTACTTAGATGCCGATGGTGATGGGGTTGTTGACGATGATGAAATGCGTCTGCATGAAATCGAGATGGCAGACAAAAAAGAAAATGCCAAACTTAGAAAGTTAACAGCACAAAGAAGGATGGCAACAGCGGTACTTATTTTTATGGCAGTTTACACTTTGCTAATGTTTGCACCATTCATTCCAGACTCTCGAATAAAATTATTAACGGATTTGAGTAATCTTTTATACATCGCTGGTAGCTCTATTGTGGGAGCGTATATGGGTGTATCAGCGTTCATGAGTAAACAGTGACTGATATACACCACATTGTTGAAATTGCTTATGTTCTAGTAATTTCTATGTGGGGTCACACTGGGGCTGAGTGGCATTACATTGGCAATCAAATTGTTTTGCAACAACCGATGACGTTAGAGCAATGTGAATATTTAATTAACGAGAATATGTGGCAAGCATTTTATAATAATGAATATTATAAATTAATGGCTCATTGTCACCCAGAGGAATAACACATGATAGGTATTATTGGTAAAATATTAGGTTCAGATAAAGTTTTGTCCAAAGGCATGGAATTAATCGACTCTATGCATACAAGTGAAACAGAAGCAATAGAGGCAAAGACAGCTCAAAAGGTAGAGTTGTTAAAAAATTATGCACCATTTAAAGTGGCTCAAAGATACCTTGCTTTGATGTTTGGTGGCACATTTCTTCTATCTTTTTTTCTGGTGTTAGGCATGACTTTATTCGGTTATGGAAACACGTTCACTATCAAAACAGTCCTTGATGACTTTTACATAGGTGAAATAATGTTACTGATTGTTGGTTTTTATTTTGGAGGAGGACTAGCTGAATCCATTAAAAGAAAACCAAAAGACTAATTTTTTGGGGTACAAACATACACGGCTATGTCCTAAAGCCTGTGTATGGGCTTTAAAACGCAATTTACGGTATAAATTAAGAGAATATTTGTGATTTTACGATACGTGCCCCATGAAAAAATAGAATCATTTAAAAAAAACGGATGGGTTTTTAAAAGTTATATTTTAGGACATCATGGCGATCATGCAGTCATTATGCAAAAAAAAAGCCCAAGAAGGGAGGACAACTTGGGCTTTTACAGGAGATCGTAAGCTGAGAGTGACTTACACTATTAGTTATAATTCTCTAATTGCTATTTTGTAAACCCCTCATTTTTTCTTCTGGACAATGTTGATTCCAAATTTGAAAATCAACATCAATTTCTTCTTGTAGCTTAATTAATTCATTTCGAGCTTCATTGCCCTTCGTATATACGCTATGATCCTCGCTATAATCAAACCACCAGTCATGAAGTTTTAATCTTTTTATATAATCATTCTTTTTAACTACTCTCAATACATCTCTAAAATTATAGTATGGCAAAATCTTAATATGATATACGTTTCCAAATTTACCAGTAGAAACGGTAGGATACCGTTTTTTGATAGCCGACATCAATTTCATATATTCTTTAGCGTCAGTGACTATTAAACAATCATCTATTTGCAAATCGCTTAAAAAATTCAGCGGTTTACCTTTTTCCAAATTCAGTTCTTTATCATTCAAAACAATCATCTTCTTCTCCTATAAAATAAAAACAAATATCATAATCAAATACATTGCTACAAAAAATGCGGCTGTAGCCAAAAACTCTAAAAATATTTCATACCATTTCATTTACTTACTCCTCTTATAATCAGAGAACTTGTCTTCAAGAACAGTTAAGCATTTTGAAATAACTGTTATCATAGATGTTTTGTACGTTACGGTCATATGCATCATGGGTTCATCCCATCCATAATGTGCATCTGCATCATATAAAATATGATTTTTGAAGCCTTCCGATTGTTGGACGAAATGAAAGTTTCGTTTTGTTCCATCATAGAACTCAACAATAAAACTGATTTCATCTGGGTATAACTCCCAAGATACTGAAATATTTCTTGCTCTGCTCATCTTACTCTCCCTTCTGGGGGCTATGCCCCCACATTCTCTCTTTGAAATGATTGCTCTAAAAAATCTAAGGCTGTCAAACAATCATTCAGATGTTGAAACTCAGCATCTGAATACTGAGACCTTAAATATTTCCTGTCATACTCAAGCTTGTTCTGCTCAAGAATAATTGCGGTATGGTCTTTGTCGTATCCCCATTTTGTGTATTTAGCTATCATTGTATCTACGTTGCTCATTTTACTATCTCCATTATTGCGTAGGAAAATACCTACCATTAAAGTGTACTTAATTCTCAAAGATTAGTCAAGCACAATTATGTTTTGTTAAAAAACAATAACTTAGATATTTTAGAGAAGTATGATAGAAAAGACTAAAGCAGCAATTGCACCGCATAAAACAATTACTACTACGCTCCCAATTTCTAAATCGTGTATGAATTTATCGTGAGCTTTTTTCTTTTCGATACGTTGTAATCGTTCAGCTTCTTTTGCTTCTGCGATTCTTCTAGCTCTCTCAGCTATGATAGATTCCCAGACACCAGCTCCAAACCTCATGTTTATTAGAGCTTTCATCTCTTGCATGTGTTCTTGCGCTAATTTGTAGTTTATTGTTTCTTCGGCTACCGAATGTATTGAGAAGGGGTCTTTTTGTGCTTTACTTCGTTTCTTTTGTATTTCTTGTTCACCCTTGAAAAGATCATCAATATGGTGAGCAATATCTGAAATATCGTTTGCACTATTGATTGCGCTTTTGATTCCCTCTACTGCACCTTTAACGAGCGCAATACCAGCGAGTGCCTCTGCCACAACCATTAAACAATCAGCGTAACAACAGTTACAGCCGCCCCTACAACACACAGTGTTGATACCATTGTTAAACCTTCGAGCCGCCACATCCGCTTATTCATATCTTCCAGCTTCTCCACCAGACCTTTGTAACGCTCTTCGCAGATAAGCTCATGGGCTGTTAGTTTATCCATTTTTAAGTCTTTATGATATAATTTAAAATTATTGTTGGTTGTACATTATTATGTGCCTCAGAAGCATCTGCCGATGAAACACCAGAAACACTGACACTTATAGCAGATGTATTTTGTCCAGCATTATTTCCCTGATTGGAATTATCGTCAAAGTCAATACCATCAACAGCACTGCCGCCACCAGTGGTTTTTTGTAAACTTGCACTAACCCCATGAGTGTGACCAACTAGCCCTGATTGTGCAGACGTATTTAAGTGTGTCTCTGAACCACCAGTCGCCCCAAGTGTATCACCATCTAAACCACCAGTTTGATTTGTTAAACGATTTGCACTCGACCCACCCATGTCGTCTTGACCAGCAATAATGCGCCCTCTCAAATCAGGTAAATTAAATGTGGTTGAGTTATCACCAACCCCATAAGTAGTGCTTATAGCTGTAAATAGATTAGCATAAGTGGTTCGACTAATGGCTTGTCCAAAACAAAATAAATATCCTGTAGGAGCAGATGCACCAGCGTAAGGAAATACGAGCCCTGACGGTAAAGTAAATTCAGCCACTGACCCAAAAGATAAAGCCCCAGCACCATCTGTTTTAATAAATTGACCATTCGTTCCATCTTCGGAAGGCAACGTAAAAGTTGTCGAAGAAGATAAAACAGATGGAGCTTGTAGCTTTATTGAAGCACTAGCGTCATCATCTTGAAAATTCAAAACATCAATACCATGAGTACCATCTGCAAAATTTTTCAAATGGCTCATTTGTTCTCGCAGAGCGTTATTTATATCAGAGACTTGCATCCCCCCCTCTGCTAAGGATATACCACCAATATCCGTATTAGAGGCTGCTGTTGAGCTATAATCAGTTAATTTATCCTTAGCCATTTTTTAGTCCTTAATCTGTTAAAAGGTATTGGCTACCTTCTGGCCTTATTGTTATCATATCACTAGCTTGAGCAGATGGTATCATATTGCTTTGAGCTAACAAACCAGCTACTGCTGGAGAGCGCATAGTAGCTCTAGCTAAGGGCATAGCTATATTTTTCATAGCTTTTTGACCTAATGGACTATACACACCCCTACCCAACAATCCAGCTCCACCTAACGCAATCGCTTGCTCTGGTGACATATAACCAGTTCCTGTTGCTAAACCCACTCCGCTACCAAGCAGTGCAAGTCCACCTAATCGCCCAGCCGTTCCGCTATCTGGCATCCTAGAACCAATTACATCTTTAGCAGATTCTATCGCCTCTTGCATCCTACCTTCACCAGCCGCTAATCTGGATTCGCCTACAGCACCTAATTTTCTTTCTTCAGCTCTAACAGCTTGCAATGCTTTAGCAGGGCTGAATAAACTTTCATCTTCTCTAGCCGCTACTTTTCTCAATGGTATAAAATTTGAATACGCCTTGTTTACTGCGTCTAACTCTGCTTTTTTAGTAGGAGAAAATTTAATGAAACTATCCATAATTGCACTATCTAATTCTGCGTAAGCACTAGCAACAGTATCATTATTCTTTTTAACATTTTCAGTCATTTTGCTGTTTATGAAGCTTTGGATTTTCTTGAGTGACCTTCCAGTTAGCTTCCCATCTTTAACAGAGGCATCTGTTATTTGATTTAAAATTTGACTTTCTAAATCAATTCCAACTGGCTTAAACTCCTCTCCAAGAATAAATTTAGCTTTATTTATTGCAGTGCCAATATCACTTAAAAATTCATCAGATATTTCTACCTCTACATTTGATAAAACTTCATCATATTTTTTGTTAAATATTTCTTTTGCTTTTTCAAAAGCTCCTCTTGGAGATAAGGCTTTTGGTAATTTTATATTCAATGGCTCTAATGCTTTGTTATACATAAATACAGGAAACGCTTCCATAGCCTGTTTTTGTCTTTTAACAACTCCACCACCTACGATTGGGGCAGATGTTAAAATATCTTCTGCTCTTTTTGCAGTTCCACCAAACATCTGACCTACTGTTGTTGGAATACCAGATTTTTCTAATTGTTTTGCCGCAACAGAAGCAACAGGAGCTAGTGCCTCTCCAGCCATACCAAACCCTGCTCCTAATGCCGCAGACGGTAATCTTTCAACAGTTCCCTCAGAAGCACCAGCACCGTAAATAGCACCACCAGTAGCCGCCTGTCCTAAAGGAGTTGCTAGTTTAGGACTAACCATTCCTAGTCCTTTAGCTATTCCTGTTCCAATTTGAGGTGCTAGTTTTAACACCCCCAAAGGAGTTGCTATTGATGAAGCTATCTCCGAACCATACGCATAAACTGGCTCTTCTGCTCTAAATTGAGCCAAATTATCTCTTATGGCCTTTGTAAGCTCTGCTCGCTCCATTCCCATAAGTGGGGCGGCAAGACCAATAAGCTCATCGGCAGTACCAAAAGTTGCACCTTGACTTATAGCGTTTACTAAACCAGTGACGAAGTCAAAGGTGCTTAGTCCTTCTTTTTTCTTAGCAGAGGTGACTTTTACTGGAACTGCATCTGTTAAATTATCATACCATTCAGCCATATTATTGCTCCTTATCTGGAGTTTTATACACAACTTCTCCGTTTGGTAGCTCTATATATAAGTAATTAGGAGCTTGATTGTATTCTTCCAAAGAATCTGTTTTTAAAGGATTGCTTGTAGTGCCAAATAATTGATTGTCTCTTTTGTTCATATCAAGCTCTAATTGCCTTTCTAGTAAATCTAATTGAGCAATTAGAAAATCCTTACCACTAGCTATTGCTTTTGCACTATTTGGATTAATTAACAATCGGTCTAATATTTGAAAATCACCGCCCACCAAAGCACCAAGTTCATAAAGATTTTTTAAATCTAAGCGTAATGCTTCCGCTTGACTTTCTGCTTGTCCTTGTATTCCACCTAAAAATCCAAGACTACCAACCGCCTGACTTCTTTTGTCAAAATCAGGGTTCATTATTGTCCTTCTATACTCATTTAAGTTCTGCAACATACTTCTAGCATCTTTACTCTTTGTAATGTCTTTTAAAGTTTTTTGAGATGGCTTAGTTTCTGTTTGTAATTTAAACCCTTCTGGCATTGGAAAACCTGTCAAGTTTTGTGGGGGTATTTCTGTAATGGTTATATCGCCAGTAACAGGGTCAGTGCTAGTTATTTTAGTTGGTTGACTTAGCTTACCATAAGCTAACGAGTAAATGCTTTTTTCCGTGTTACTGGCTGTGTTGTTTGCTATTTTCTGACCTAGTGTTATTAATGTATTACTAGCTTGTGCAAAAGTAGACGTACCCTTAAATGGTAAACCCATCTCAGCTTGATTTTTCAAAATTTCAGATTCTGCTTCTGATGCTTTTATTAGAAGCTCAAGATTTGCCATTTGATTTTCTAAACCTTGTTGTTTTTGAGCCGCAATTGTTGCCGCCTCAGCTTGCTCTAAAGCTACACCACCTAAGTAACCCTCTCTAGCCGCCCCCAGAGCCTTGCCAACAATCTCTCCAGTAGTTCTGGGTACTGGAGAGTATCCAGACTGCTCTAACAAGCTCTGTGCGCCACTGCTAATAGCCATACCAACAGGACTATTAGGAGATGCTCCTAAGCCAGAACGAATCTTGGCTAACATTGACTGAGGCTCAGATGGTTGTGGAGTAGTTATGGTTCTTGGTAAGGGACGTAAAGCACCTCGCAATAATGGGCTTGCATCCATAAAATCTGGTCTAGGTTTAGGCGCAAGAGGTGGGTCACCTCTAAATTCGCCACTAAATCTTCTTACCAATGGCTCACCTTCTTGCGTTAAAGACCTAGCTGAAACACCGACCCTTGGCAAAGATACGTCACCACCTTCTACACTACCTTGCGCCCCAAGCAACCTATCTCCTAAAATTTGCCTTCGTTGTTGAATAAAAGGACTTAAGGCTATGTTTAAAGGTAATTTTGCCATTATACTTGCGCTCCTAATAATCCACCGCCCAGTGCATATAATAGAGGGTTAGAAGCCCCCATTTGTGATGCCAATTGCCCAGCCCCTAATGCGCCCCCAAGAAAACCAGCAGTAGGATTAGCATAGTAAGGCGTAGCTTGTTGCGTTCCTAATGCACCAGAACCACCTTGAACTAACGTCATGTAATCTGCTAGTTTCTGTAATGGTTTGTTTTGCTCAAACGTAAAGCGTTCGATATCAGCCGCTAGTTCTGCTTGCTCTTGAGCTTCTCTTGCCGCACCAACTTCTGCTAACGTACTACTTGGAGCAAGTCCAAAATTAAAAGCGGCTGGGGCTTGAGAAATAGCATTTTGTTGCGCTTGAAGTGCAAATGGAGCTAATGCTTGAGCCATTGCTTGTGTGCCATACTCAGAGCCATATCTTCCAGCCTTACTCAACGAGCTTTCAACTTGTTCAACGACTGGTTTGAAAGCAGCAGATAGAAGGGGATTTGTTCCCATTAAATTTTGAGCTACAACCTCTTGTACACCTGATACTAATGGATTGGGTTGTAGGGCATATTGTCTTCTCGCATCCAACGCCATCTCAGATTCTGGGCTGAAATCAACAACTGTACTCTCTGGGTAGAACTGAGGTGTAGGACTTTCATATAATCTTCGAGCTTCCTCAATCCCAAACTTTAAGAACGGTTGTGCAAAAGGAGTTGCACCTGTTGTCGAAGTTAAGGTTCTAGTTGAACCACCACCACCTTTACTCATTTTTCAAATCCTTTACTAAAACTGTTGATGTTGGCAAATAATCTTTTAATACTTTTTTCCATCCATGCCTTCCAATAATTTCAATCCCATCGCAACCATGACTTCGAGCCCAATCACAAATTTTCTTTTCCGCTTCTACAAGTTCTTCTAAATCTCCACCAGCTAACCAAATTCGACAAACAGATTTATTTGGATAATCTACTATTTCTGTTATCATAGCAGATTTTTCAAACGGAAAAAACTGGGCTGTGCCTTGCTCCACGGATTTCCGAACATCTCCCAACTGATGACTATCATGTGCATATTTCAAAGCCGCCTCTATATATTTTTCGCACCTAGCCCAATCGTTATCCAATAATTGCATATCCAACAACTACATTACTCCCATGACTCGAATGTGTTACAACAAAACTACCGTTATTTCTTGTGCTTATAAAAGGGTTGGAATTTGTCATTGTATTATTTAACCCTGTAAAAAATATCATACTGTCTTTTGAAGCTCTGGGGTCTGTAACAGTAGTGGTTGTAGTGCCAGAAGAAATAGTAAACTCACCAGTGCAATTCAACTTTCCATTAATGGTATTATTTAATATTTCAGCAATTTGTCTAGTCGTAGCTAAAACTGGATTAAGTAATCTGAAATTAGATAGTCTCGACATTACCTTCCCCCAACTGGCGTACCTTCGTAATCTATGCCTAATGCATTACTCCAAGCACCAGAAATTAAAAACTTGGCTCTGTGATATCTACCCTGACTGCGAAACGGAGCAAAACCATCATTATTCGGTGCAACAGACGCTGTAAACGTAGCATCAACCGATTGATTGTTTCTTGTGCCTATTTGCAAATTGACGTTCCCCCCCTCGTAGTACGGAAACACTTTTGTTACTAATGTATGTTTGCCTAAGTTTAACGTAGCTTCCGCTGTTTCAATCGTTCCTGACAATGGAGACCCAGTAAATGCAAATATTTTACGCCCAAATGCACCGCCAAACACATATTGCCCCCCTTTAAATAATCTTGAGTCAACATTCGTATTTATGTTATCCACTAAAGTATTTATCTGATTTAAATTGTCTGTTGTGTATCCACTGGCAAAGAACGGTGATAATAAATCTGCTTGTATTTCAAGCAAACTCCACTTGTTCAACACATAGTTGTAGACAAGTATTTTGTCTGGTTGACCAGACGAAGACTGGGTTGAAGTGTAACTCCACATAGCAATCTCTCGATTAGGATCAACGCTTGCAGATAACCTATCATCATAATTTGAATCAAAATCAGATAGAAAAAAATCATTAACTTTTTCTGTTCCAATTGGAGTTGAACGCTCACCATTGAAAGCATAAAAACCATCATCAGACAGATAAAATACAAGATTACCGATATTGCAAACGGAATGTTTAAAAGCACATCCTTTTTGTGCTTCTACTTTGTCAAACTGCCACACCAACGGCAAACCAGAGTAGGTTGCTCTAAAAATAGCTCTTTCAGTCAAAATCGTGCAATATTCTCCACCGACCAACCCAGTTATGTTACCAGCATCGGGTAAGTCTTGAAAATCGGATTGATCAGTACCAGCCGTCCAACTGTCTACTGCATTAAAACCTGACCATTGCACTCGAAACGGTATGCGACCAGTTCCAGAATCTAAGTTAGCCACCCAAATAAAATCTCTTACAGTAGTGATAAAATCTGCTTTGGGGGGAGAACCACCTAAATTTGAAAAATTAGAAGAAGTTCCTAACTGAAAAACCTGTAATTCTTCACCAACTCCCCCTGACGCAATAACAAAATTTCCAAATTGTATGAATCTCCATCGCTCATCTGAAACTAAATCATACGCTGGGCTACCAGCCTTACTAATATCGTCAAGATTATTAGTACCAGAGTTATGCTTATATAGTTTACCGCCATCACCAACAAAAAGATTTGCATTTCCAGCATCATCTTTTGCAGCAAAAATCCCTTTTATGGTACTATCTGCCGCATTAGAATATTCAACAAAAGATGACATACTTCTATATCCTTTTGCTGCTGGTATAACATTGGTGGCTGTTATTGTGCCACTTGCAATTGGTGGTTGGTCTGGCAACCATTCCGCAAATTCAATCATTGTTCAATCCAATTCTGTGCAGTATCAGTTACAATAGTCCAATTTTCTGCATCTGACGATATATCACTCCAAACTTCCGTAGGTGATACAGCGTTTTCCCATAGAATTTCACCAAGCGTCGATGTGTTAAATTGACTAGACATTGTTTGCGATCCAGAAAATATAGCTGTTAAATTTTGACTTTGTAAAAATTCAGATACCATGTTTGTTGACGTTGATAATACTACATTACCCGAAGTTGTCTTGATAAATAAAGCAGTAATATTACTGGTTGCGTCTTTAAAAACAACAACTGTACTCCCCAATGTAAAATTGGATATTATACTTGCAGATGAGGGTTTGACTATACTGGAGCTTTGACTAGTTACAAAATTAGCAATTTGTGATGAAGACAAACTTAATATACGAATTATGCTACTTGTTTGTGAAAAATTTGCAGACATAGACGCAGATAGTTTTTGAAGTCTACTCGCACCTGTTGTTTGTGAAAAATTTGCTGATTGATTCGTGATGCCACTGAAAATAAAATTAATTGATGAAGACTGAGTAAAGTTCATAGAAATGTCTGTTGTACCTGATAATATGCCAACTCCAGCAGATACTTTACTACTTGTGCCTATCATACTACAGCTACCTAGATGAATCTGTGTAGCTTGTGTAGCAAATGGGGTTTGTGAAAAACTTGCAGAACCAAACATCATTTTTCTATCCCCAAACCTTTGTGCTACCTATATAAACTTCTGTTACTTGAGTTGAGCCAACATAAATAGCTGTTGGTGTTGTTGAGCCGATACGGATATTAGTAGCTCCACCACTACCACCACCACCACCACTAGGATCACCTACGTCACCACTTGTTGATGTGCTTGTTGCCGATAAAGAAAATGAAACGAAACTCGCAACATTAAACTTTTTAAGAAAACTTTCAAAAGATACTACTGTAGGTCGAGCCATTAGACAGCACTCAAAGCTATATCTGTAACATAATATTTCATGTTATCTGTATTGTTTGGAAACACGAATGTAATCCAACAAAAAATTGATGTAGGTTTGGGATCAGTATTTCTACCAGAAAGAGTAAGATTAAATTGTTCTTGGTCAGGAGAACTTACATCTGTGCTTGTAACCGAAAAATTCGTACCAATGACATGGGGAGCAGTATTACTACCTGTTCTGGAAATAGCATAAAATTGGTTAGTAGCAGAAAAAGAAGAACTTTTTGCTATATCAACCTGTACTCTTATAACATCATCACTTGTGTCATTGTTCCAACTATCTGGCAATTTCAAAACAAAAGGCACTCGATACTGATATGAACCAGATACACGACTATGCTGTACAACCAAACAATCAACGCTAGAAATAGTATCATTATACATTAATGCTGGTGCGCCATTTGTATTATGAGTGCCATGCGGAACTGCTACAATGGGTTTATCATCATAATCGTTTGCATCAAACGGATATAACATAGCACCATTCGAAGTTGTACTTCTGCCTAATATATTAATATCACAAATGGCAGACCGATAATCAGAACCGCCACACGCTAAAATACCCATCGGAGCATTTTGCAACGGACTAATTGGTGTCATATCTAAATTAGTGCTGTACCATTTATTGCCATTAATTGCGATAGAAGCTACAGTTACGTAAAAACTTTCTTCATTTAAACTAGCTCCTTTTAATGGTGGATAGGTACTAGGCATACCGACCAAAGGACTACCAGCTACACTTGGTCTATAAATTGTGTCTGTTCCTGTCGGAAAATTCACTGGTGTATTAGTAAAATTTCCAGTGGTAGAATTGCTCATAATCATAACTGTGCTTTTGTCTTGATAATAAGTATTATTATAAGCAAAAGCATAACAACTCCCAGCCATCAAGGTTAAACTTTTAAATTCTGCGCCAGTACCAGCACTTGTTACAGAAGTTTGAAAAAAACCATTGTATGCTGAGTAATAATTTGGTTGATGATGAATAAAAGTTCCAAGATAACAATCAATACCATTAACAAAATAATTATAAAAATAAGGTATATATTTGCTTAAAATGTATTGATGGTATGCTTTTGTGTTTTGATTAGTACCATAGTTACCATAGTTAAATGTGGTTCTATCACACACTACCTGTCTAACTTCATACGTTTTATTAGTGCCATCATTAACGTGACCAAAATATGGGCTATAATAATATCCATCGCCTATACATCCCCCAATAGAAGCAGTCAGAGCAGTGCTTCCACCATTGTATGCATTGATTAAATCATAGTGATATGTGAAATCTTCCATAATCCAGAATAATTCTGGACAATCTATATGTAACTTAGTTGATTTACCATACAGTTGACTCGCACCAAGCGCATTAAAACAATACAAAGACCTATAGGTAGAACCAGACGAATAATGCATCAAACTAATGCCACCACGCTGTGTTTCTGAAGTCCAACCAGAACTAATTTTTATTTCTAAATTAGTATCAAAATGACCAAAATGTGTATTTCCATAGTGACCATTAGCAATAGTAACTTCACCACCAATACTATAATATGCACCTTTGATTTGATACAGGTCAGGATAAGTATATCCGTTAGCTGTGCCACCACTACTATTAGTAAATCCACATCTGTACAATAACTGCTCTAAAACATCGTATTGGTCACTACGCATTTGGCTTGTAGATATAGTTTCGTCAAACGCACCAAACATCCAATTTAACTCATTATTAATACCGTCAGGAGCAAAAAGGTTTGTAAAAGTTGTATCATACGCAAAAAGTTTTACGGCTGTCTGAACATTAGAAGCATACGTTGAATTACCGCTAACAGGGTTTTGATAATACGCTGTAAAATAAACTTGTCCTAAGTTTTGAAATAATGTTGAAAAGGGTAAACCTTTTATTCTTATTTCATCTCCATTTGCTAATGTTGTGCTATTCAAAGTTGTTATAGCAGTTGGACTATTAGTATTCTCAGCAAACAACTGCGAATTAGACCAAGAAAAAGGAGCGGCATAACTACCATCTTCCGTTGAAGTATCAGTTGTACCATTACCATGATTGGTCGTATTTAAATAAGGGTCTATCCAATATGTTGCCATACTATAAACTCGCTATCCATTCATTAGCCTTTGAAGAACATGCATTTAAACAGGCGGCAAAAGGTATATTTGAATAGTCTTCAAACACAGTAATATCCGTTGTCTGTTCATTGTGAAAAACACGAATAACTAGTTTTAAAGGTTCAGTATCTAATATTTCAAAGTTTTCAATAATCATATTTAACCTGTTACAAAATAAATTGTGTTTGGGTCTGGTGAAGATGGTAAACTGGTAACAACAGATATGTGCTTGTTATCTACAGTATCTGAGTTTGTTGCTGTAGTAGCTGTAGCCGCATTACCAGTAATGTTAGAGCTTGTAAGGGCTAATGTTCCAGCAGTGGCTGGTAAAGTTATATCAACATTCCCAGAAAATGCAGAATGTGCTGGTGCTTTCAAAGCCGCATAATGTGCGTTAGAACTTTCACAATACAATCGTAGCTCTGATTGTGAGCCTGAGTTTGTAAGGTTTAAAATGCCAGATTCGTTTAATGCAACAGTGCCTGAAGCATCAGGTAATGTGATAGTGCGATTAGAACTTGGGTCGGCAACAGTAACAGTAGTTCTTACACCATCATTTGTTGCGCCCTCAAATTGCATATTAATATTTTGAGCAAATAAAACATCTTTAAAAAATTGATTAAAACCAAATCCTGTTGCGTAATGTGTGACAGTTGTGCCATTCAATATTGAATTGATAACTAACCTACCATCTTCTGTACCATCAGAGACATCAAGTGCTCTCATTTCTATTTCGCCATAAGCAACCTTTTGGTCAGCATCGTTTTCGCCTGAGAAGTGTATGTGTCCAAGTACATCATTATCTGCTGGACTTGCGCTGTTTCTATATAGGTCTAATGTAGGGTTCTCTGTTGCACCAGCGTCTGTTGATGTTAACGTAAGATCGCCTATAATTGAACCATCACCAGTTCCACTAAAACCATTGATAACAGGAGTGGTAAGTGTTTTATTGGTAAGTGTCTCAGTGTTTGTTAACAAAGATACTGTACCTGTGGCATTTGGTAGAGTTATAGTGCGGTCTGCGGTGGGGTCGGTAACAGTAAGAGTGGTTTCATGGGCATCAGACGTAGCACCTTCAAATACTAACTCCGCTCCTGTTTGTAAAAACAAATCTCCATTGGAAATATTAAATCTACCACTGCTTCCAGAAATATTTGCAATAGAGGTTAAAGTTCCATTTCTGCGAACTTGAAAATACAAAACTCCATCTTCTGTACCATCAGTTACATCTGATATTTGACTTTGTATTTCTGCAAAAGTAGTAGTCTGGTCAGCATCATTCTTACCTTGAAATTGAATTGTGCCAATATTGTCACTGTCAGCAGGACTACTGCTGTTTCTAAATAATTTTAAATTTGGGTCTTCTCCAGAACCAGCGTCTGTTGATGTAAGGGTAAGGTCGCCTGTGATAGAAGCATCACCAGTTCCACTAAAAGCATTTATTGTAGGATTTGTGAGAGTCTTGTTTGTAAGTGTGTCGGTTGTGCTTGCTGTTATAAAAGCACTGTCATTATTGAATATACTA
>VTLG01001006.1_pt1 | contig 21660 bp, 36 predicted proteins | sample 4694571 | NCBI WGS metagenome assembly VTLG01 (sample SAMN12604809, study PRJNA352737) | marine metagenome | biome: ENVO:00000447; feature: ENVO:00000209|ENVO:00000569|ENVO:01000036; material: ENVO:00002151; isolation source: viral sequences binned using virsorter ... | reverse complement strand
CTATCTCTAGAACCACACCCATTACGGCAATAGATATGGCACTCGCAGAAAAGATTGCCATCAATCCTACGATACTATAGAAGGCGGCAACTGCACTAATGGCAAGTGCCGTGAATAATGTTACTAATGCTAAAATCAATTTAGTCTATTTGCCTTACGATGTAATCTTGACAAACATATATTCCAGTATGTTTGCATATCTTTGTTTTTACAATCACTCAATGCCTTTTCTGCATTTCTAATTAAACGATTGTAATCCCAATTAATCTTCTGGTTGGTTCTCACAAACTTGTCTCCATAATACATAGTTTTCACCAACTGGTGGTTTCAAAGGTATAGCAGGATTTTTTATATCAGTTTGTTTACCAACATAATCCCAACTACATGGACCATACATCTTTTCCATTTTTTGTTTGTGTGCAAAAAATTCTGCCTCACTTATAACAAAAAAGTTAGACATAATTGTGAAGAATGTGCTTATTGCGAATAGTATCATTTTAGTACCCCATTAAGTTTTTATTTTCAAGACCATTTTTGTCTTTATATTCATTTTTTACATAATGTAACATTTGCTCTAAAACATATTGTTCTTCTTCAGAACCATGTTGTAAAGTATCATTGTGTATTGACTCTAACCACTTTTTTATATTGTGAACAGATACACCATTAAACATATTTTTGCTTTTAAATTTTAACATTATATACAACTCCCTTCAGAATATTCATTGTTCTCTTCAGGTGATTTACCATGTTTCAAATAATAATCTCTTGCTTTTCTAATGTTTGCACCATGGTGGTTAGTCATTTCACACCACTTTTTTATATATTTATTCTCAGGTTCAAGTCTAAGAACTTCTTTTACTAAAGTCTCTTGTATTCGCCAATCCCAAGGTTGTTTTGTGCTTTGCATTATATTACCTGCCCTTCTCTTGAACCAGCAGTAATCTTCCACTTAGTCCATTTTTCTTGATATTCACCATAAGTATTTGAGACCCAATCACCATGCTCTAAATAGTGATTCATTTCTCTAATATATGCCCTAGCATATTTTGCCTTTGCATTTTCTTGTGCTTTGATTTTAGAGTCAACACTCATTCGTCTTGCTTGTCTCTCACAATCAGATGCAATTTCTTTCTGAGTCTTAATCCATTGTCTTACTTTTTTAAAAGACAACATACTATCATCAGGTTTTGCTAATACACTCGGGTGTATATTATTATATTTTGGCGGGTTTTCTTTAAGTCTTTTTTCTCTTGCTTTTGCAAGTCTTTCACTCGCCGCCGCTTTTTGCTCATCAGACATTTTTCTTTTTGCCATTTGACCTCTCTTGTTAAGTTAATATATTATAGATTATAACACAGATTTGTGTATTGTCAAGACTATTTAGATTGACCCATTATTTTTTTCATTCTTAATTGATTGTCTATCCATTGTTTTGCAAGATAGTTTTCTACTTTTTTTGTGACAAACCTTTTGATAGGTTTTGAATACATTTTATATAAATCATCTTTTCTATTATTATTATCAATAACTATGAAGTTCTTTGCACCAAATAGTCTTTGATATTTACCTATGTTTTTTTGCACATTATTCCAATACTCTGTTACAAGGTCATCAGGTAATTTTCTTCTTCTTGTGCGATTTTGTTCAAGTGCATTTTCTAAAGATGTATTTACAAAGACCATGTATGTATCATATCCTAAACCTTTTAGTGCTTGTGATTGTCTTGCAATCGTATCATACATAGCACCAGTACCGTCTATTACAATACCTAAACGACCTGCGACAAAATTTGCAGTTTGTCTTTGTGTGATACCTTTTGCTTTTGCACGAATTTCATCTCTTCGTTTAGTTTCATCAGGATTCATACTTCTGAAGTCTAAATCAATATCTGCATCTTTTATGAGTTTTTCAAAAAAAATATCTGAGTTGATAGTTTTAAGACCGAGACCAGGCATTGTCTTTCGTGCAACAAAAGATTTACCACTACCTGGTCCACCTGCTAAGAATATTGCCTTAAAAATATTCTTGTCATATACACCTTCTTGTAATTGTTGGAATGATATCATTTGTCGCCGCCGTGTCTTTCCCTAGTAATTTAATCTCTTCTACATATTTAGTTGCCGTTGCAACCGCAGTTCTACTTTGTTTCTGAAAGTTAAATTGTCTTATTTTACGATTGTTTTTATTTCTCATGGGAAAGTCCTCTCGTGTTGCTAGTTTCATTATGCGTTTAACCTTTTAACACCACCTGTACCTTTAGGTGAAGGTGGTAAATTATTTGGGTATGCCTCACCTACAGAATTTTTAGATAATTCTGCGATTACTCTATGTTTTTTATCACCTCTTCTTGAGAAGTAATGTCTTAATTTAGAAATCATATATCTACCTGAAAGTCTTTTGTCAAACATATCACCGACTTTACTTCCAGTTTTAAAAATTTTCACATTCATCATGTCACCTGCTTGTATGGCAGTATTACCTGTTATAGTAACATTCAAAGTAAATCCATTTTGTAATGCACCTAATTTTGCTCGTCTTGTAATTAAATCTTGTTCAGGATTAGATTTACCATATGGTGTTCTTGCATTAGGATAAATTCCTGTTGCAAAGATGTTACCAGAACCTGATGTTGATTGTACTTGAACTTGTGCATCAGAGAAATCTGATACAGTATTTTCTTTATCGTCTAAGATACTTTTTGTAGGAAATATTGGGTTGCCTTGTTTGCCACCGAGTGCATCTGTGTCAAAACCTTTTTCAAAATCATCTTGATATGAGAAAGTTTGTGTCTTAAATGATTTATTATAAATGTCATGAACAATAATTTTACTACTGAACATACCAGTCATTGTTTTTACTAACATATCACTATTACTTATAAATGTGTGCTTTTCTATCTGATAGAGATTAGTGCCTACTGCATCGGCGTTATTTGCATTATCATCACCTATACCTGCGGTGTAAGTTCCTATTTCAGATTGTTCGTATAAACTTTCTAAACTTCTAAAATGATAACCTTTTGTAGTTTCATAAAACACATATGTTGGTGTAGTTCTATCAGACAAACTTCTTTGTGCTATCATGCCAATTGCTTTAAAAGGTTTCATGTTTGGCACAACAAGATTATGACTGCCAGAAGTTTCTTCTATGTTTAAAATCTTTTTTGAATTCAGATAATTTGGTGCAGTAAAAATCTTTTCAACCATTTCACTATATGCACCACTATATGCTTGAGAGACTCTTACTCTAGAATTTGTTAACATTTCTTGAGTCACTAAAGTCATGGCAATGCCTTTACCTTGACCAGCATCTTCGGCGGCAGTAACTTCTTTGATTACAAATGTATGTTTAGTATAATCTATTGAACCAGTTTTAGTTGTTGCAGGTGTTGATATCAAAATCTGAACAAATTCATTACCAACGATTGGTAAAAGATTTACAACATCGTTTGTATCTAGAAATATAATATCGGCAGACACACAGTTTTGATTTACAGACTCATAGATATTCATTTCTACAAATGACTCTTCTAAACTAACTTCAGTGCCAGTGTGATTTATGATTGTAAATTTTTCAACACGAAACTCACCAGCAAATTGTGCCTTACTACCGAGTTGTTTACTACTTGCTCTTGCCATTAAATTGATGTACCTTCATTCATTAAATCTTCAAATTCTGTAATAAACTGATTAATAAAATCAGAATGTATTAGTCTTATTTTACTATATTCTGTCTGTAAGTCAAGTTCAAATTGTCTATTTGATACTGTTGTTGCAGTAGGATGACTTGTATTATCTGTGCCAATGTTAATGACTTCAGTTGTATCACCAGATTGTTTTGGTATCGTGTAATGATGTATACCATCTGGATTTGTATATTTGTCTGCAATGTATGCCTCAAACTGTGGTACGGTCATTGGCCATTGGTGGTATCTATCTGTTATATCATTTACGAGTAAAACTACCCAATGTAATTGTGCATCACCATAATATTTAAATGCAACATCTTCTGGTCTATCACCACCTGTGACTTGAAAAAAATCAAATATTTTTGTATTAGCGGCGGCACCTGCGTTCAACTTTACTCTTTTCATTATATGTGTAAAGATTGATAATTCACCGTTACCTTTAATATCATAAAATAGTTGTGGAAATTTTTGAAAGTACATTTAATATCCTTGTTCTGCTCTTGCTTTTGTAATAATTTCAAGTTCTTTAAATTGTAAAGAAATCTCTGTTTCTACTGGTGGTGTATTGCCTTTTTCATCAGGTTCAAATGCTTGATACCCTACTGAACCACCATACTTTACTGACATATTTTCTAATACACAAGTTGATATTTTATTTAAATATGGATTATGATTAGAATTACCAACCCACCTATACTCAATATCAAATGTATCAGGTGTTACAAATGTTCTTGATGAACCTGGGTCACCTTCTACTTTTGGTAACATATGATATTTAAATTTTTCAACTATACTTTTTACATCTTTAGACTCTTTTTGTGACCTAGGTAAAAATTTAAATGTGTAACTGAATGACCTTTTACCTACACCACTAAAAATTAATTCCATTCTATTTGATACAACTTTACCAGACTTTGCAAACATGATTGCTTTTGCCCCTGGTGCTATACCATCTATTGCATCAAAAATTGACTCGTCAACCATCTCTGGTAGTTTTTTTGCAACTGCATCAACGGCGGCATTTATACCACCACCTTTAAATGCATCAAAGGCGGCAACACCAGCACCTGCAAGTCTACCTATTTCTTTTTCTTCATATCCTGCATTGTATGTTACATCAACTGTTGTTGGCATATACAGTGCAATCGCAGTGCTAAGTCTTTTTGTTGGTGCCCTTTTTAATGTAAAAATACCTTTACCAGCATTTTTATTTTCAGTTTTTTGTGCCTCTTCTACTTTTCTAATATTCTGTGTTTCTATAGCACTTGCACCTGATGTGCTACCATAACCAGCAGTATTACCTTGACCTGCAAATGGGTCTGCTCTTCTTTTACTATTTGCAGAATTTTCTGATGTAGATAATTTAGGTGGTTTATCGTTATGTTCTAATTCACCAGGTTGTTGTTCGTTAATAAAAAACAATATAAAATGACCTTGGTCAGGCACACCACCTAAGTCTGATGGATACTGTAATATAGTTGTGACTTCTGCGTTTCTACCTTTGTCTCCTGCGTTTACACCTGGTGAGAATGGGTCATCTAATGAGTCTGTTGTCAGACCTCTTCTACCACCAACACTTTTGGTGTTGTCTGATATAAATTTTTTAGCGATTGATGATAAATTAACCATATAAATATCCTTATGAGTTACAAAGGTCGTTATGTTCCTACTAACCCTAAAAAGTACAAGGGTAATCCTAATACTATTTATTACCGAAGTTTGTGGGAACGAAAATTTATGGTATATTGTGATAGAAATCCTAAAATACTAGAATGGGGTTCAGAAGAGATTATTATACCTTATATTCTACCAACTGATGGTAAAGTTCACAGATATTTTCCTGACTTCTATGTTAAAGTAAAAAAGAACAATGGTATGACAAGAAAAATGATTATTGAAGTTAAACCTAAAAAATATACAGTTGCACCAGAACAGAACCCTAAAAGAAAAACAAAATCGTGGGTAAAAGATATCTATGAATGGGGTAGAAACTCTGCAAAATGGAAATCTGCATCAGAATATTGTAAAGATAGAAACATGGAATTTATGATATTGACAGAAGACCATTTGATGCCTAAGTATAAATAGTAGTAATGAGTATATTTGACGACATAAGAAAAGCACGGAAAACAGGTGAAGAACCTTTTCAATGGTATCGTAATCGTATAAGAGAGTTAGGTTCGCCTAATCAAAGAGAATTATTAAAAGACGGAAGATTAGCAGGTAGATATCATATAGGTCGTTTAAATATGTTTGTGTATGACCCAAAACTAAAAGATAAGTTACCATACTATGATACTTTTCCTTTAGTCTTAGTCATCAAAAGGTACACTGATGGTTTTCTAGGTATCAACTTTCACTATCTACCATATGCCCTTCGTGCAAGATTATTAGATAGATTAGATAGAGATGCAAGAGGACCAAAAGATGATTTAAGAATAATAACAACTTATGAAAAATTAAAAAATGTAAATCTTGTAAAACCTACTTTAAAAAGATATTTAAATACTAAAGTAAGAAGTAGATTTAGAAGAATAGATAGTGAAGATTTTTTAACTGCATTGATGTTACCAGTACAAAGATTTAGAAAAGCAAATGTAAATACAGTTTGGTCACAAAGTAGAAAGGCAATATAGTGGTATTCTCAGTAAACGAATTTAAACAAGCATTGTACACTCAAGAACCTGCTAGGCAAGATAGGTTTGAAGTATTGATTACTTGTCCATTAATTAATGAGTTTAAACCTGAAAGTTTTAGATATGTTAGTTTACGATGTAGAAGTATATCTTTTCCTGAAAGAGATATTCGTTCTGTAGCAGACGAAAATATTTATGGTGTCAAAAGAGAATTACCACAAGGTGTTTTAGCACCTGCGGTCCTTACTGCTGAATTTTATTGTAATGTAGATATGGCAGAAAAAAGGTTGTTTGAAGAGTGGCAGAAAAAAATCTACAACAATGGCACATATAATTTAAAATACTACAATACTTTCGTAGGACAAATGGTTATTCATCAATTATCAAAAGGTGCAAGTGTGTCTCTACCAGGTGGGTTTCTATCATTTTCTGGTGCTAAAGAAAAACTAGGTAGTTACAGTGTAGCAGTTAGAGATATTTGGCCAAAAAGTATTAAGGCACAAACTTTAGATACTACTGCCGATGGTGCATTACAAACTGTGCAAGTAGATTTATCATATCACAAATGGGAAACAGTAGGTAGAGAACCTGTTAAAAATGTTGATGATTATGTTTCTCAAGAAAATAGTAAATATAATGTAGTAAATCCTAAAGGGATTTTACTTGATGTGTTAGGAAAAACTGGTGCTAGACCTAGTGTTCTTGTAGGTGCAGGTGCGGCGGCAGACATTATATTAGGTCAATAAGGAGTGAAATATTATGGCATTACCAATAGTAAACTCGTCAAAGTATGAGTTAAAATTACCCTCAGGAAAAACTGTAAAATATAGACCCTTTCTTGTAAAAGAAGAGAAAATATTACTTGTTGCTAATGAGACAGGTAAACAATCTGACATGGTTAGAGCAACAAAAGAAGTTCTTACTGCGTGTACTTTTAATGAAGTAAATCCATCTAAACTATCACTATCCGATTTTGAGTATTTGTTTTTAAATATTCGTGGTAAAAGTGTAGGTGAAGTTTTAAAATTAAAAGTGATGTGTCCTGATGATATGAAAACATATGTGAATGTAGATATTAACATAAATGACATAAAGATGCCAGAACAAATGAAAGTTGATAATGTCGTTGAGATAACAGATAAAATAAAAGTTGAATTAAGACAACCAAGTATAGATGATTTAAGTGATGTGAGTGAAACTCCAACTACCACTGAAATGATTGACATAGTTGGTAAATGTATATCAAGAGTATATGACGGTGAGACAGTGTACGAAGATATTTCAAAAAGTGATAGAGAAACTTTTTTAAATTCTTTAACAACAAGTCAGTTTCAAAAATTATCATTATACTATGAGACTATGCCAAAGGTGTCACATAAAGTAAAAGTAACAAATCCTAAAACAAGTGTAGAGTCAGAAGTTGTGTTGGAGGGACTCAACAATTTTTTTTAATGATTCTATCTCACAATAGTCTTGAAAATTATTTCAGAACGAATTTTGCTATGATGCAACACCATAAATATTCTTTGAGTGAGATAGAAAATTTAATGCCATGGGAAAGAGAAATATATCTTTCGTTATTACAACAATTCATAAGAGAGGAAAATGAAAGAATCAAAAATCAAAACAGAGAACAAAACCGTTGACCCTGAAGTTGCAAAAAAAGATTTGAATGGTGACGGTCACATTTCTGCTGAAGAAATGGAGATGGACATAGAATTTAAAAGAAAAAAACTTGAAGACGAAGATGCTATGCGTGATGCACAACGCAAAATGGCATGGTTCGCCCTATTTGGTATGTTATTATATCCGTTTGCAGTTGTACTTGCAAATTGGGTTGGTTTAGACCAGGCATCAAAAATACTTGGTGACATGGCGGCAACATATTTTGTATCAGTTGCGGCGATAGTTGCCGCCTTTTTTGGTACTCAAGCATATACAAAGAAGAAGTAAATGGCATCAATAGAAGAAACATTAAACAGATTAAGAGAAGATAATCTAAAAAGCATTGAAGATGAAAGAATAGCACGAGAAAGAGAAACTAGTGCTAGATTAAATTTACTTCAAGATGAAAAATCATTATTGGCACAAAAAAAATTAAATGCACAATTAGAAAAAGCAGAATTACAAAAAAAACTAAAAGAGGCAGAAGAGCAAAAAAAAACAGGTTCACTTGAGGCATCGGCGGCAGTTGATAGATTAACAAGAGAGTTAGAAAAGGCAAAAATTGCAGAAAAAAATACAAGTGATGATTTAACAAAAGCAACAGAGGCAATAACAGTTGCAAGTAGGGCACAAGAAAAAAAAGAAGATGTTGCAGGTTTAGTCGCAGGTGGTACTAATTTAGGTATTGGTACTAATATGTTAATTGAAGAGGCAAAAGAGACAACCAGACAAATGTCTGAGAATGAAGAAATATTATCATTGATGAAAGCAGAGGCAGAGAGACAAGGTCTTGACATAAGTAAAAATCAAAAGTTTTTAGCACTATCGGCAAAAAATGACAGAATGAAAATGAAACTTGATGGCATCAACGCAGGTCGTCTTCAAGGTATGTTTAAAAGATTTAGAGCATCAATACCATCAAGAGAAGAATTAAAAGAACAAAGTAGAGTATTTGCAGGTATATCTAGTACACTAGAAGGTGTTGCTAAAGGTGTTGGCGGATTTGCAAAGGCGGCAGGTACTAAAACTGCTGGCGCACTTGGTGGTTTAATGGGCATGATAAAAGGTCTCATGAAAGGTGGTTTACTTATTGGTGCATTAATATTGTTCAGACAATTTATTAATAGTCCATATTTTAAACAACTTATTAGTCTAATAAAAGAAACAATTATACCTGCACTTGAAAGAATGATAGAAAAATTAAAACCACCTATTATGGAATTTATAAATTATCTTGGTAAAGTATTACCTGGTGTATTTAATGCAATATTTGGTGAAGGTGGATTATTTGATAATGCAGTAAGTTATTTTGAAGGTGTCATGGAATTGATTAAAGGTATTTTTACAGGTGATGTTGATTTAATTTTTGGTGGTATAAAGAAAATGTTTAGCAGTGTTGTAAATGCTATTGATAACATTATAAAAGCAATTCTAGAATTTTTTGGTGTTGAGAACTTTAGTATAATAGATAAAGTCAAAGAAATTTTCACTAAAATTGGTGATTTTATTCAAGGTATTATTGATAATGTTGTAGGTGTATTAAGAAAAATACCTTTAATTGGTAGATTTTTTAAAGACGAAGATGCAAAAAAATTAGGAATGGCAGACGAAGTTGAAGATAGTAAAGAAGACAAAGGTAGAGGTAGAGGCAGAGGTAGAGGTAAAACAATTAGAGAAGATGAAAGTGGAGAAGTAATCAAAGGTGATGTTTTTGCAGACCCTAATTTAAAAATAAACAAGTTAGGTGAAATAACTGCCGAGCAAGAAAAAGGTATGATGGATAAAGTAGAAGATTCAAAAAAACAATTATTAAAACTAAGAAAAGAAGACCCTATGTTGTATAATGAGTTTATAGCAAGACACAGAGGTATAGCAAAAAGATTTGGTTTAACACCTGTTGTGATTGGTAGAGAAAAAATGGACCCTTTTGCTGGACAAGGACAAACTGCTGGTGGTGATACTGAAGGTGCATCAATCGTTGATGTGCAAACAAGAAGTGAGGCAAATAGATTTGCAGGTAGAGGTAGAGGTGGTAGGGCAGTCAAAAGAAGTAAAGATGCAAGAGAATTTAAAGAACAACAAAAATTAATGAACCAAAGTGGTGTGACAATGACAGGTGGTCAACTAGACCAAGACACTAGAGAATATCTTGCAAGAACTGGACCTCAACTTGCGATAGACCAACAGAAACCACCTGTGATAATAAATGCACCGACAACTAATGTAGATGGTAGTACAACAACTGAGTCAGTAACATTCATGTCACCTAGCAATCCTGATAAAACTCAAATATTAGTTTCTGAGGCGTCAGACTTTTAGTTTTTCTTTTCTAATGTCTACACCTCTCACAACATACACTGGTACTTCTTCATCGTCTACTTCTTTATAACCATCTAACACAACCTCACTTGTCCACATTCTTACTGGACTTATATAAGGCATTGAGTGTTTCCATTGACTTCTAAACTTTGGCCATCTTTTCCACTTAAACTTTTTAGAATCCATAATATTTGAGTCCCATTATAATAAGCAATATAGCAACACCTAAGAAAACAAATCCACCAAAACCCCATTTTATCATTTGTTCAAGTTCTCTTCTTTTTCTTTCTGCCTCTTCTTTTCTTTTTTTCCTAATAGATGCTTGGATTCGTAACAAGTCATTCCAGGCGTTCATACCGTGAGTAGCAATTAACCAGTTCCTTAATTCGTCTTCCATTCTCTTTGCTTTTTTTAAAGCACCAAATGTTTCTAATGCCTCTTCTTCTATTGAACCAACATTTCTTCTTTTTGCACTATTGTGACCTTGATGAATTGCCTCATTTGCCGTCATCCATCTACCGATATCACCGTACATTGACTCTACATCTCTTCCGAATTCAAATCCTTTTTTAATTGTGTTAAAAGCGGCGGTTGCCACAGTTACTGCCGTAATCGGGTCCATTTCTCTCTCCTCTTGTCACTACTATTTATATAAAAAAAAGGGCACACAAGTGTCAAACTCATATGCCCTTTTAAAAGGAGAAACTAACTTAGACTTTACGCCTCTTTTGCTAGTTTTTGAAAGTAATCTAAACTGTCATCACTTTCTTTTGTTGTTGAAACAACTTTGTCAACATATTGTTTGTCTTCAACATCAGTTTCAACATTATCATTAAGTTCTACATCTTCAGCAGAACTACTAGAAGATTGAGTTCCAGTAAGAACATCGTTAAGTCTAGACTTGAGTTCATCATAAGTTTTAAAATTAGACGGTGCAGTAAATTCTGCAAGTGAGTAAAGTGACTCTACTACTTTGTCTTGATTATCTAACTTTGAAGAACTATCAAACTCTGACTTATCATAGTTCCAATATCCGTCAACCTTTCTAATCTTTAGTTTAAAGTTTGCACCAGTATCTAAATCAAATGGATTTACAGGTGTTTCATCTTCAAACTGTGGTTGCAACGCCTCCATCAATTTGTCAAAGATTTTCTTACCATATCTGAATAAGAATACTTTGCCTTCATTTTCTGGATGTTGTGGGTCAGCAACAACATATATGTTAGAATAGTATTGTAGTTTTCTCTTTTGTCTTCTAGCAATTTCTTTATCACTTTCAACGCCAGAGTTCCACAATGAACTATTGTACTCAGACACAGGGTCTTTCTGATTAAGTGTAGTCAATGAGTTCTCAATGAACCACTTACCAGTTGGACCTTGAAATGCATGATTCCACAACTTCGCCCAAGGCATTGCCTCGTTATCAGAAGATGGCAGAAATCTTATTACTGCATAACCATTACCAGATTTATCTAGTTCAGGTTTCCATAGTCTTTCGTCAACATATGATTGTTTTTCTACTGGTGCAGTTTCTGTCTTCACTGCCGCCAATATTTTGTCTAAGGAATTAGACTTCTTTATAGATTCTAATGACATATTTATCTCCGTATATTATTATATGCTATTTTATCTTCACTTAAACATTATATAGACTTATTTATAAGTTCTTCCATGTTAGAATAACTTATATTTTTTACATTGTCACATGACTTCCATTCTTCTATTTCAGAATTATCGTCTATGACTCTGTAAAACTTTATATGAGAATAATTAGGATTCTCAAAATTCTTTAAATGTTGTTTTATCCAATTATATGGACCAACAAACTTACAATCTTTAGATATGTAACAATTTGTATCTTTATAAATGTTATTTACATTACCACCTGTTTTCATATCAAACCCTAACATATAAACATTACTTGATGCTATACCTGGGTTTTCTTCTATTGCTACTCTTACTGCCGTTGGACCTGATGCCCAACCTTCATGTTCACCATCAAAAAACTGGTCTAAATCTTCTATCTTATCTTCTTCTTCAACCCAATTTATAAACAGACCAGGTTCGCCTAATTTTTCTTTTACATCTTGACTATTCATCTTATATTTCTTTATCATCATTTCAAGTGTATAAGCAACTTGCTCTGCATTGATGCCTTGTACAACACATTCTTTTTTATTACCTTTTTCATTCTGATGAATATAATGTTCCATAGTAGGTAAACCTGTTTCTGATAGTTGCTTGTTTAATTCTTTTGTAATATCTTCTGATAAACTTGTCATCATCATCATATCGTAAAATTCACTTGGTAGTCTTTTCCAACTTCTAAAATAACATTTGTTCTTAGAACAATAACCTGATGAGTGTATTTCATGTTGCATTTTCCAATCACAAGATATTAAACCATCAGGTGTAAAATCTCGGTAAAGTGCATTACAACCGTACACTTTACCATAGATTTGAAGTCTGTGTAAATCTACATTACTTCTAGATTCACCATTACCAATCACAAATAAATTAGGATTTGTCTTCTTCAACATCGTCTAATTCATCTTCAAGGTCTTCATCGTCCCATTCATCATCATCATCGTCATCGTCATCGTCATCTTCGTGGTCTTTAATTTCAACTACTTTATTATAACCACAACCTGATAAGAAGTTTTGAAATTTTTCTGAGAGTTTATCCATGTCTTCAAAGTCTATAACAACTTCCATTTCAACTCTTTCATCTTCAGTATCTAAATCTTCTTCGTTCTTTTCGTTTGTTTTGATAAAGGTAAATCTTTCCATTAGTGTCTCCTAAAAGATTTCTTAAACCTATTAAAAGGTCTTGAATTTGCTTGTTTTAATTTAAGTCTAAAATCTTCATTTTCTTTTTGAATATATGCGTGTTCGGTTGATAATTCTTTCACTCTATTTTCAAGGTCTTCAACTTTAGATTTGTAAAAATCTCTTTCTCTAATTAGAGACTCATTAGTAGTCATAATTACTCCTATTTTACTAGATTAATAAGAATCATTCTATAATATGATTTATCAAATGTCAATAGTGTTTTATAATTTTTTATTTTTTTTGCGTTGCTTGGCCATACTATATTTTCATCAATATTTTTATCAAAGTCTTTTACATACTCAACTAACTTTTCTAATATCACCATTGTTTCTATCGTAATCTTTTTTGCAAGATAACTCTTTAAAAGTATTGGGTGTTGACCATCTTCACAAATAAATATTTTATTAAACTTTTTACTTTGTTCTAATAACAATAATATATCATTTTTAAATGTGTAAGATAAACTTTGTGTTCTTTTTTTCCAATCTATATAAGTCTCTTCTTTAAACTCACCTACATAACCTTTTTCGTTTTGTATGAAATTAGATATAAAAAAGTCTTCTACTTCTTCTTTAAATTTTCTAGATGCTTTACCAAAAAATGCTTTATCTTTACGATTTAAATAACTTTTTCTCGTTGCTGATGTTTTACCACCATACTTAATATAATCGTAATCAGAATTAAAGTGTGCCTTTAATCCCATGTAAATCATGTATGCTTTGAACGGATCCACTTGTGGTATTACTCCTCTTATCATACAGGTAACTTACCCATTTTAGGTAAAAAGTTTAAGTCTCTTGCATCTGCCTCTATTTTATCTTTTAATGGTTTTTGAATTAAATTTGTGATAGAGTCAGGTTCAATATTATTGAGAGAACAATATTCAAGTATTGCCTCCATATGTGTAATATCTTTTTTACGAACTTCTGATTCTATATAAATTGAAAATGTTTTAGGTGTCATAATGTATTCAAATAATTAATGAAAAAAGAAGGGACAGTTTCAAACCTTATAGGTATTATATACTGTCCCTTTTTTTAACTACTTTTCTGCACAGGCATAACTGTTGATTTCTAGACCAACAGAGATTTCTGTAATGATTGGTTTATTCCACGCCATATTACTTCTCCTTAAAGGTTAAGTGCTGGTTGTCATCAAGACCGCAGACCACTAGTTAATGGCAGTTTCTGTTTCCAGGTACTGCCGAACCCATAAGACTATGCCGCTAGGGCGTAATCTTGAGATGCAAAATTATCGTTTGCATTTATTTGTTTTGACCGATTAGGTAGTCACACCATTTTTCTCAAATAACTATTCAATACCTGTCAACCCTATTTCATCCCCTCATTCGGGATTTTGGTGGAGATGGGCGGTACTGCCCCGCCGTCCAGTCTATCTTCAAGTTATCATCAACGAAAAATACTTGATAAAACTCTTATTGATTATATGAATATCATTCATTCTTCTTCTAAATTATATAGTAATTATAAACCTGCAAGATTTCTGAACAATTCATTAATCAAAAGTTGGTAATAAACCTGGGTAAAAATTACCTTGATTTATCTTAACTTTATTATCATTATAGTACATATTTAACTCTTTGTCAAGTAAATGTAAATAAGGGTGTTTCTTTTTTACAAATTCTTGCACTGTACCATCTTCTGTAACAACTAATATAACTATCTGTTCTATCTCTTGTAATGTTCTTTCTTGATACATCTCTGCATAGGCAGATGCTTGAATATAATAATTTTCATTCCAATCATCTTCTCTAAGTTTTCTACTTGTTTTAAAATCAATAATAGAAAGTTCACCATTCCATTCTGCAATACAATCAACTCTACCTGCAACTTTGTAATAATTGTGCCATAGTGCTTGTTCTTGACAATGCACAAGACCTATTGATTTATTTAAGTATGGTTTAAGTTGTGAAAACAAACAATGTGATAAGAACCTACCTTTTTTATATTCATTCCAATCATCAGTATCTTCTAAATTATTTAAATACTTTTCACAAAAGTGATGAACTTGAGTGCCTCTCGTGGCGGCAGTTCTAGCAACATAGTTTGCAACATCTTCGCCAACTTTTTGTCGCCATTCAAACAAACCTTGTTTATCTCTATTTTTTAAAACAGTTGTAATAGATGGATAAAACTTACCCTCTGGTGTTTCATATAATCTTACACCATCAGTAGTTTTTGCTTTTATTTCTGGTATATTTAAATCAGTTTTGTGTTTGAACATTATTTTTTTTGATACTCTTTTGGAACTTTGCCATAACCTACGACTCTATCCCATTCTCTTTGTGTGTAACCTTCTTTATCTATCATATATTAAGACCTTTCGTGTATACAGTTTTACCTTTTACTTTACTTGCAGTAAGAACAGACTTTCTATTTTTACTATCTTTATATGATACATGGACCCACCCACTTCTAGGGTCACCAGGTATATAGAACTCTAATATAAGTTGGTCAAAATTTAAATTACTTTCTATCCATCTTGCAACATCGGCGTTTGATGCATTAACACACTCTAAATCTACTGCCTCACCTTTACAATGTTGACTTGTTTTACTACCACCAATTGCTTTATTTAATTCAGGACTTCTATAACCTGAATTAATTACTGTTGGACCAAAGTTTTCTCTTACTGGTTGCACTACTTTTTCAAAAAGTTTCATAGCACTTTTTAAATGGTCTTCAGATAAAGAATTATCTATACCTTTTCTAATTGCAGTTTGTGATTTTGTGTATTCTGATATCTTAAAATTTTTTGATAATTTCATTATTCTTGTCCTATGCCTAGTTTAGTTTTTTCTATGAGATATGAACGAACAAAACCAGAACGAACAATATCACCTATTGTAAATTCTACCACTTCAAATTCTTTCATATTTTCTAATATTCTCATAAAATCTTGTAAACCCTCTTTCTCAGACATTTTAGTCAAATCAGTTTGAAAGAAGTCACCACAAAATATAATTTTACTATCTTGACCAACTCTTGTGATAATTGTATCAAGTTCATGTAAGTTACAATTTTGTGACTCATCTACAATTACTATTGCATTATCTAATGTTATACCACGAAGATAAGAAGTTGTCAAGAATGTTATACTACCTTGATTTTTTAATCTGTCATATAACATACTAAACGCAGTGTCACTTGATTGTTCAAACATAAATTGTACCATATTGTGATACGGTACTTGATACAATGCAGATTTATCTTCTTCATCACCTGGTAAGAAACCTATGTCTCTTGTTGGTACAACTGAACGAATGATAATCACACTTTCATATTTTGACCTAGGGTCTAATACTTGTTCTAATGCAAGATACATTGATATAAATGTTTTACCAGTACCTGCCGCCCCAAAAAGAAATAAGTTTTTATTTTCTTTTCTCCATGCCTCAAATACTTTTTTTTGATTGTCTGTTATTGGTTTAATAGAAACTAAATCATCTTGTTTCACATCGTGTTTTTTTGCCATAATTATTCTCTCTGTTTTAAATGTAAAAATTGATTACCTAAATTATCTGTTGCGGTAACATCTCCATCTTGGTCTATCGCAAGACCAAAATAAACATTTTCTGCAATACCTATTGTGCCTTCATAATGAAAAGAAGATGTATCAAAATGTATGTCTACTTCATTAATATATTCTGCTGGTATTTCTGCTCTAGTTAATTGGTCAAATTGCATACCACTATAATTAGGGTGCCAAAACTGAAATTTTGTAATACCAGGTTTTATTAATGGTTTTTTAACTTCAATACTACCTTTTTCTTTATCTGTTTTAATAATGCTTGGTGCTGAACAACCACCAGCAGACTTGATGAATTGTGTACTCATAAATTTATTACCAAAAATATCCTCTGCAATCACTCTCAAATATGTATATGCATTTACTCTAATATTTGTTTCAATATATGCAGGCATATTATCAAATTCAAATATTGCACAACATGGTGTTGGGTTCTCATCTATTATTAAAGTATATTTTACTATACCAGGTGACTTTGTATATATCTTAATTGGTACATTGCCACCGTTTAGGGCACGATACGGTGCCTCTATATAAATAAAGTCACTACCATCTTCTATTATCTCTTCACCAAAAATTGTTTCTTTTATCCATTCATCCCACGAAAAATGAGTTGCAGAATTAACTGGAAAACAAACTAATAGTAAGATTAATAATAGTTTCTTCATACTATTATTTAGTTCTTTTTTTGTGCTTGTCGTATGCCCTCTTTGCTTTCAGTTGTTTTATTGATTTTTTACCATATCTACTTGCTAATGCACTGTTAGGGTGATTTTCTGCAATCTTACTAAAAATCTCTCTCATACCACCATCACCTTTTTCAGATACACTAACACCGCCAATAATATTCATTTGTTTAAATGCACTTTGCCACTGTGGGTTTTGTTTTAAGAACAAAAGTTTTTCTTCATATGTGCAAAACTTTTCTAGTTCTTCACCTGACTCTTTATTTACAAAATCGTATCTAGGCATCTTTACCTTTGTTGAATCCATATTCATCAGTGAGTTCTGCTTTTAAATCGTTTGCTCTTTCTTGTATATAATTTTTTGCAGTATGAACATAACCCATATCTTCAGGTCCATTTTCTTCAATAAATTTATCTGCTATTCTTACTTCTTCAAGTAACCATAATAGTTTGTCAAGTTTAGTTGGTCTTTGCATAATTATTCCTTTTTAAAAATGAATACAGGTTCATACTTTGCACCTGACTCTTGTGAACTAAGTTGTAATTTATATGTGTCTATATGTTTAAAACCCACTGACTTTGCAATCTCTACTGTATCATCTTCAAAAGTTTTATGTGATTTTATATTTGCAACATTTAGACCCATAACTTTATCTTTTTTTAAACCATAATATACATTTTCTATTGTCTTTTTTAGAAACCCATTATTCCATTGTTCGTTACTATTAAACTGTTTAAATGATTGTTCTTCATCTTCACTATATTGTTCCCAATTAAAATATGGTGGACTTGTAAATGCAAAGTCTAAAGACTCTTTTTCAGGTTGAAATACTTCACTACCTAATTTATGTAAATTGTAAAATCTATCACTTCTTGCAAAATCATTTTTTATTTGTGTAAGACCGTTATATGTAGGTGTAGCAGGGTCAGTACCAATATAATTTACATCTGCCAATATTGCACCGAGTATTCTACCACCATAACCCATAGACATATCCCATACAACATCATTAGGTTTTGTAAATCTATAATAAAGTGCGGCGGCACTCGTAGGTCTAAAATTAGATACACATTGAGTACCAGTATATCTTCTAAGTAATGACCTCATTGTTGACTCTGATTTAAATTTTGCTTGAGGTGAAGTCTCTGTCATTTCACCAAATAAATTTCTACTTACAGGCATTAAATCATCAACTGAAAATATGCCAAAAAAAGAACCTGTCAAAAGTTTTCTAATACCTTTTTTATAGTGTTCTTCATTTTGATATATCTCCATAGGTGTTTTCATCTTACCACATCTAATACCAAAACTATGTGGCATATAAGACCATGCAAGTGATAGACCTGTTAGATTAGGTTTAATCACACCACTTTCACTTATTAGAGATTTATAATCTGTCTTCATCAAAGTATCAAACTTTTCTTGACGCCAAGATTTATCTGTGGGGTAATATGGAAAACCTCTTTGAGACCAGTAAGAGTAAACTTGATTTATATTGTGTTCTAGTTGTTCACCACTAACATCAACTTTATTTTTAAGATTACCTTTGCTTGTAATCTTATCTTCGTTTACAATTTCTATTGGTAAAGTAACTGAGGACTTTTTGTTTAATAATTTCATGATATGATTATATCACTTATTTCTTATTTGTCAATTCGTATATCTGTTCATTTAATTCTTTTATTCTAATATACAAATTTTGCACTTGTTTTTGCAACTGATATATTTCAAACTTATAAATTTCTTCTTTGTTCAAATAGTCTTTCTTTAATTCTTTTCTTTTTTCTTCTATATTTTTTGTTTCTAAGTATTCTAAATCACTATTAATAATGTGTTCATTAATCATATCCCAATATCCTTTTGTTGAAACCATAGTGGTATACTCCTATTTTTCCAAGTGGCAAATCTTACCTTCTCTTTTATATAGTAGTTCTTATAGGCGGCAATAGGATTACCTGGTATTTTAAGATGTTCAGGCATACACTGTGGCATCTCAGTAATCTCTGGTGACATATTAATATTTTGTGGTAACATATTTAGATATGGTATTCTATCTTCTACTGAGTGTCTTGTACCATATCTATATGTAAACTCTTTTAATAAGTGTTTTAGTAAATGTAGTAACCAAGAATAATTACCTTTAGTTTCTCTACACCACATTGCAGAGGGGTGTTTAGTATGACACGCCAACATAATATTTTTATCCATAAAATCTATTGGTAGTTTCCATCGTTTAACATTTCTGCCTGTTTTAGATTTACCAGTAAATTCTTTACCATCTAATAGTCTATGTGCAGTTGATAAAAGTTGTGCATACTCAACACACATTTTTACTGAGTGTTTATCACAATGTTCTATCGCCGCAACTTTAGGGTCTTCGTTTGTATAAAATATGTTCATTTGTAAAATATATGCCTTCCTACTTTAGTTGTTATTTCTTTATAATCTGCCCACCTTGGGTGTACATAGTCTGCATGATACCACATTGCACCATCAGTTATGTCAATCATATCTTTGTGTTTACCTGCAATAAATTCTTCTGCAAGATTGTAAATCTCATTATATGTCTTTTCATCTTTTGGTTCATCAGAATAACCATCACAGAACCAACTGAACTGACATTTATTTTTAATGGGTTTTTCAATACCTTTTTCTTTTAACCACCATTGTGATAATTTTGCTTGTTCTATAACACCACAAATAGTATTTGGATAATCTTCACTTTCTAAACGATTATATACTACTTGTGTTGTGGCAACAAGACCTGCAACACCCTCACTTCTTGCCTCAAAATACATATTTTTTGCAAGACAAGTAACTTCAGTAGTGTCAATGTAAGTGATTGTTGGTTGTACATCTGGGAAAGTGATATCAAGTTTGATATCATCTGTCCAATCTTTTTGTGGTGCATTACTAATATTTAAAAATATAAACCCAAATATAAAAATTACACTAATTATTTTTAACATAGTACCTCTCTCTTTAAAAAAAGAAACACTAGAAAGATGGTCTCTCTCTAGTGTCTCTAAAAGTATGTTCTTACTCACCATTCTTAAAGTTTTCAAACATTGCGAGTATCAGAAACATACTTCCGACGACGGACAAGACGGAAAGAGTAGTGAGAGAGGCATCACCGTCAACTGCACCCGCCGCCAGAACTGTTGATATAAAACCTGTAATAAAATAAAACCAAAATAACATAATATACCTATTTAATAAAATTAATATCTATTATAGTATAACAGATTAATTATATATGTCAACCCTTTTTAGCACCATATTTAGGGTGTCTTGTATCTAAAAAATCATCGTCCCAATAAAATGCCTCTTGTACAACTTGTTTTGACAGACCTTTATATTTTTGATGAAGAATTTTATCTTTTGCATTTATCAAAACTTCTGCCTCATTCTCTTGTAACCCCTCTAGCATTTGTATGAACATTTTTTCACATCTTAATTGATTAAGTTTATCGTTACCACCTTTGATAAAGTGATACAATCTAGTTGCCTCTTTATCAAGTCTTGTATGTTCAGTGCCCTCTGGTGCATCATTTTTCATAAATGGCACATCACCTTTTGGTAATCGCCAAGTAATTTTAGGGTCAAAAGATGATTTTAAAACTACTCTTAAACCCACACTATCATGTTTTCTCAATACTGCAATTTTCTTTTCTTTTACTTTTGCATTATTTACTAAAGTTAAAATTTCATGAATAAGTGGTTTAACACCAACCACTTCTACATTTTCATTATCAGTATATGCCATTAAAAATCTCCTAGTCTTTCAGTTAGTTCTCTCAATCGGTGTTTCATAAAATATGGTAGTATTTTACTTTTATCACCTTTTTTATACTCTACCCAAGTAATATGTATGTTCTTAAAAATATCGTCTGGAACACACTCAAAGTCTATCAAAGTTTTATTTCTCTGATAATTTCGTTTTACTTCTTCTTGCCAATCTTCTATTGGCCAGGCACCTTTTGATAACCACTCTTGAACTTTTTTCTTACCTAAAGGTTTTTGTCTTTTATTTTCTACAAATGTATCATCTGGTGATAATATATTTGGTATACCATCACCTCTGTCACCTCTAAAAATATGTTCTGCACGATATTGATAAGGGTCAACACCGTTCACATATTTTTTTAATGTTGGAGAATATTGTTTTACAAAAGAGTGTTTTTGTAATTGTATGAAATCTTTATCGCCTGACATAATTAATATATTCTCAAATAGATTAGGTGTTTCTGATACTACTTTTACTATTGTCGCAATAATATC
>VTLG01009693.1_pt1 | contig 21669 bp, 34 predicted proteins | sample 4694571 | NCBI WGS metagenome assembly VTLG01 (sample SAMN12604809, study PRJNA352737) | marine metagenome | biome: ENVO:00000447; feature: ENVO:00000209|ENVO:00000569|ENVO:01000036; material: ENVO:00002151; isolation source: viral sequences binned using virsorter ... | reverse complement strand
CAGAAGGCCAGTACCAGCGGAATTGAAAATAACAGCGTGAGCCATTCATCCTTGAAACTGGTGACCGAGGCTTTCGCCATTTCCACGTCCCAGTCGATTTCGCCTGTGATCTTACGGTGCAGTAATTCGCTCTCCGCTTTCGTTTTCGTGAGCTGTAATTCGGCTTTTGCCGCACTTTTCTGCTGGCGACCTTCCATAAAGGTAGAGGCTAAATTGGCGATCGGGCCTATCAGTGCCTGTAACATCAAACTAACTCGTCTACGCGATGCGTGGATGGTGATTTTTCTACTTTTTTATTTTCCATTTTTTTTTCGACGCTTTCTGTGCGTTCCTGTTGATAAGCTGCAATGGTTTCCTTTATCCGCTGTAAACTGGCGATATAGTCAGACTGGACGGGTTTAGGCACAGTCTTTTTCCCACAACTGTTTCTGACTGGTCGGTGCTTTATCTATGCGTTTTCGGTTATTTCTATTCCAACTTCCACCTTTGGTTTGATGCAGAAAATGCCACCCAGCCGCTTTGAGAGTAACTCCTGGTTCTTCTGCCAGGATATAAGTACCTATTTTCTTATAGCCTAATGCGCGTGCTGCTCTCCAAGCCGCCGCATATAAAGCACTACAGGCGTTTTTCGTGCCGTCAGTTGCTAACCGAGTCACTTCTAACGTCATTCCATCGTCACGATGCCTCGCAACTGGACGGCCTACGATAGCAACTCCGACCAGATCATCATTTTCTGTCAAACCTATACTATATTTATGACCTTGCACCGGCTGATGGTGTCGATGTTTAAGCGCAACGAACCAATTAGCCTCAGATAACGTGAGCGGTACTATTTGTTTCATTTTTTATGTGAAAATCCAAAATAGGCCGCGACTAAGGCACTTAATGAGCCATACATCATCATAAGAATGGCTTCAGCCGCGTGAAATCGCTCTGGTGATATCAGTACAGCAATCGTGCTAATCAGCATCATGACTAACGCGCACCACGCCATATGTCTTCTGTTGGCCTGATAGGTCTTTTTATCGGGTAATTCTTCCATTTTATCCCTTTAAAGTGCGACAGTTGGCCGGATTGGTCGCTGAATCATGGTACGAGCACCCGACATCCGGCCTCTTTGTATTACCTCATCACGAGAGAGGTGGAGAGCGACTGACGCTGCCGCTCACCTGCCGCTTTCTGGTGCATTTAACTCGCAGGATAGGTGTCTACTGGCAACTGCCAGTGCGGTTTATCCCAGCCCCACATCGCGAAACCGTTTTCTACTGGTACATTGTGCAGTTTCGCCGCGTAATTCATGGCGTAATCGATGCTTTCAAACGCTTTGTCGATGGCTTCCTGCTTTTTCGGCTCCTTTGAGTCCCAGCATAGGGTTCCGTCAATCACCGGCACCAGATCGACTGCATGGCCTGTCAGATGGCGGCTTTTCAGTGTTTTGCTCATGCCGGTAGCGACGAGTTCCTGCTGTTCAGCAAGGGTGCGGATGCCGTCGTGTACGCTGAAATCCGTGTCTTCGAGCGTGATGAGGGCGGTAGTCACTACAATTACCAGATCCGCGTGTACGCCCTTTAGTTCGCGCCTGGAGCGATAACTCAGTTTATTCATGAAAAAGCTGACCTTCTCATTTTGCGTGTTGTGGTAGGGACTCCTGCTTTTTCCTCTTGCTGTGAAGGGGGGGCAGAATCAGAATCGGGCTGTCGGGATGGGGCCAGAATCAGACCGCCCACCAAGCGACCAATGATGTTTTTAAACACCTATCTCCTTGATAAATAACAACAAAAGGAAAATAGTTTCATAAATTTACGCGCATTTTTACGCGCAAAATACCTGATCGCCGGCTTATTTTCCCAGCAATAAAAACGAATATTTTATGGGTTGATTTTTTACGTCGTGCGCGTAACGCGCAGCGTGGTAATAATTAGCAAGTTTTTCGCACGTTGCCAACTATTTTATTGATCAGCTTTCCCGCATCGCTCGCAAAGTAGATCGAATCTTCTGTTCTCCCAGTCCTTTCTTCTTGTACAACGTCCGGCTCGGTATATCTAAAAACTGTTGCAGTTCTCGCGATCCGGCAATGTACCATGCCTTAACTATCTGGATATTCTCGGCATCTTTATCAGTTCCTGATTCCATGATCTGGTTCATGGCCAACACCAGATCACGCATCCATTTGCTAGGTGGTTCGATGCCTGGCGGCACACTTGTTCCGAAGTCGTTTAGAGTTAGCTGACCTAACATTAGCCTGGCGACCGTTGTTCTATCAGCATAACCACTAATGGATTCATACCATACTGCCCAATCCTTTAACCAGTCTTGTAACCAGTCTTTTCTATTCATTCAAAAACCCAAAATTCCGGTACATCGTCATTCAGTGTATTTTCTAGGTGCATCAAAGCACCGATCCGAAAATACACTAATTCCGCGATCATGTACAGCTTTCACATGAAAATAAAAGTGAAACCATCAAACAAAGATTATTTTTAATCGAAATAAACCAGTCAAACAGTAAAAAAAACTACACTTTTCTCATTAAATAAGTTAAAATTTATTTATCTTTAAAGCATGTAGGAGTGCAAAAAATGAGGGAAGAATATCACGCAATAACTACCCGGATTCTGGAACAAATGGAACTATGCGAAAAGAACAACACGCAATTCGTTCTCCCCTTTTCCGGCAATGCTGGCCTGGCGATGAATCCGACAACCGGTCAACGCTACAACGGAATTAACCAATTGCTATTGAGTCTCGACGGGCAGGAACATTATGCCGGTTACGGGCAATGGCAAAAAATGGGCTGCCAGGTCAATAAAAACGAAAAAGCGATCAAGATCTGTCGCATGGTCACAGTATTAGAAAAAGAACCAAAAGATCCCGATAATCCAAAAGGTTACAAATACCCTAAATTCCTGAGTGTTTTCGGATGCAATCAGATCACAATTAAAAACGTTTCGAAGTACAAAGGAATCGTAAAAACTCCAAAAACAGATCGGACAACTACTATTCCCGCTGCAGATGCCTGGATAGAAAAAACGGCCGCAACTGTTACCCATTCCGACGCAGCCAGAGCATATTACCAGCCTAGCGGCGATCTGATTCATATGCCGAACCGCTCATTATTCAGTGCAACACCTACTAGTTCAGCGACCGAAGCGTATTACTCAACCTATCTGCATGAATTAACCCATTGGTCTGGTAGCGAATCCCGGTTAAACCGGATCAAAGGTAGTCGTTTTGGTGATCAAGCGTATGCCATGGAGGAACTGATAGCCGAACTAGGTGCAGCATTCCAGTGTCAGCATTTAGGTGTGACCAGTAGCCCACGTGAAGATCACGCACATTATTTGAATAGCTGGATAAAAGTATTGAAAAAAGATGCTCGCGCCATTTTCACTGCGGCTACCCAGGCGCAAGCGGCCTTTGACTATATCGAAAACTTACAAGATCAAAGTATTGCCGCATAGGAGCTCTAAAAATGAATAATTTAAACGAAATTTATACGGCCGAAGTAATCGAAAAACTAAAAGAAAAAGAGAATAAACAGTTAAACCGTGCGCTGGTTATTGGATTTGCAGCTATTCTTATTCCGATCACTTTCATTTTCGCTTATGTGCTGATATAGCCCGAAAATTCAGCTAGCAAACATTCTGACGAGTGTTTGCGCTGGTGGATTTTCACCGAAACTTTTTGTATGTAGGAGTGCAAAAAAATGAGTAATCAAGAAAACGCAGACGCCGCTATTTATGTTGGAACATATGGAAAATATGCAGCCAGTAGCATTGCCGGAAAATGGTTAAAACTAGACGATTATGTAGACGCAGACGCTTTTATAGAAGCGTGCCATGAATTGCATAGCGATGAATCAGATCCTGAATTGATGTTTCAAGACTTCGAAAACATACCGAAAAAATTCCGTTGTGAGTCTGGAATTGATTTCGTTTCGGTCTATGAGTGGTTAAACCTACCGGAACAAAAAAAGGAAATTGTCGCGCTGTACTGGGATCAAATTTCCGATACCAGAGACGCAGACGTCATTTTAGATTCATATCATGGAAGTTATGACAGCGAGATCGATCATGCCTGGGAATGCTTCGAAAATATGATCGGTGCATTAAATGAAAAATCAGACGAGATCACCCAAAAATTAATTGATTATTTTGATATTAAAAAATATCAAAGAGATCTCAGTTACGATTTCAATTACATCCGATCTGACTCTCAAACCCATGTTTTTTGGATGCACCTTTAGATTTTGGGAGTATAAAAAAATGCAGTTAAACGAAAATAGAGAGCAGTTAATTATGCTGGCATTACGTCATTATCAGCAACACCTTACCCATACTGAAAAAACACGACCGAAAACAAAAAGACGGGTGCAGCATTTAATTAATTTATTGCGAATTCGCGAATTACGCAGAAGTTTGCAAACGGACTAATGACAATTTAAAAAAAGTAAAACATAATTTAACGTAGGAGTGCGAATTATGAATGGTTACAACCATCATGCGGGAATGTCTGAAAATGCGGTCTTCGCCTATGAGACTGGCCGCAAACCATTATCAAAAATCACTGTTGCCGATCTGCATCAAGCGGGCTGGAAAGGCACCAGAAAACTAGCCGTTTCACTAGCCAGAATGGGATTCTGGCATCGATCAGAATGGCATCATAGCGGCGGCACCTGGTACAACGAGGTCGATTTCTATGACCCGGATGATCTAGTCGAATGCTGGGACGAGCTCTCGACCGCTGATAAACAAAAACTCAAAGAAAAAGCCAGAATGACGAAGCCAGAATGTGAATCTGTAGCTGTGACCGGTAAATACGCAGAATGGGGAGGCAGCCGCAAGCATCCGAAAATCATCGGCTATGTTGAATTTACCGGCACGTTGTCCGGGAACTGGATCACCACTGACAAAGGAAACCGGAAAAAAGCAGACGGTCGCTGGATTGAATACCAGATTGTAGGGGAGAAAAACTAATGACAAAAATAGAAATCACAACTACTCATCGCTACGACCAGAATGTCAGTGTAGACACTGAAACTGTCAATTTCGACCACTACATCCAGAACTGTGACCAGGACATCTACTTAGCATCTGGTGGTTCTGATTGCACGCCAGAATCGCTCTGTGCTGCCTTGTCCAGAACAACAAACCATTCAAACGGCTCTGTGCAGATCGAAGCCAGAATTGCGGAGGAAACATCATGAAGTCAAAAGACATCCCGCCAAACATAACCGTTTCGTTCGATGCGCAAGACGCGATGGATTTAGCGCACACCTTAGTCGATTCGTTTTTTCAAAAGAGCATCGAGGATTACGATATTCTGCATCAATGCGGCGAGCCGCAAGACGACGAAAGTATGATGCTTTTTTACGAAACGCATCTAGAGGCTCTTATGTTTTATAAAATGTTCGCACAAACGGGAGCTCCGACCGTTCTCGCTATTCGCGAAACAGATCCCGAAGACCCTATTCCTTTTTATAAACATGTGTATTCTAATCTCGAATACATTGTTATCACTCATGGGCGTGTACCAATACCCAGGCCGACTAACCCATATGATGCTCTGGTGCTTGCTTTGACGCTGGCTCTTACTGCGCCTGACGACGCACGATCCGAACGTGCAGTCAAACAGTCCGAAGAATTGATATCTAAGGCGTTAGCATCGGGCGATCTCGATGAACTGCAAGTCGAGCGAGCGAAGCGCGAGGCCCGCAGAAATTCAAAAAAAAATATCCGCTGATCGACGACCGTCGGTCAGTTGAAAGGAGCGCATCATGAAAGTTATTCCCTTTTCTGAAGACAGCGAAAAAGACCTCTACCGAGGCGCGGGATGGGCTTTAGCCGTAGTCGAGAATGACAATATTACAAAACTGCACATGCTTTTAAGTCCTGCCCAGGGACTTACTGAAAGCGATGGATCTATCGAATCAGAAGCAACCGAACTGCTCCAACATGCTGGTCATTTCATCCAGGAAAACAATAGCCAGAATGTGTTTATGGGCATGGTATCCAGCTACGAATTCGTTGATCCGACACCAGTCGATTTGAAAGATCTTGCCAGCATTGGATCTTTCATTGGCGATGAACTGGTAAAACTGGAACACAGTTAAATAAAAACGGAAGTTGCGAGATCGGATTTCGTCTGGAAATGTACATACATTAAAACACTACTGGTTTCAAAACGTACCTAATGGCAAATTGGGGGGTATCTAGGGTATAGGTAGGATGCGTAGCGTTGCTTAGAGGGGCTTATAGAGCGGTCAAATTTTAACCACTTTAAGAAAAACCCCCCTGAATAGAGGGCTTAGGTAATTTGACGTTATAGTCTGGTCGCGCCACTCCCTAATTTTACTGATTTCAAATGCCAGAATGGGTTTATAGACCTAATGAACCTTAATATAACCTATATACCGTCTATATAATCATTAAAAGTAAAGATTATTTTTACTATATATGCCAGAATGGGTGTGTTAGTGAATCAATCTTTAATTGGAGAAATTATGAATCGAGAAGAATACTGCCGATGGGATATTCTTTCGCTAGATCATCTTATTCAGAAGCATTTCGGTGGAAATCGAAGTAAGTTTGCCAGAACCATTGGCAAGTCTGCATCGCATTTTCAGCATCTGTGGAGCGGCGATGGACAAACATGGCCACTGCTTGCGGAAATCACCGATTTTTTCAATCAGCCAGAATATGAAGATGGCAAACTGGAAATTGGGATGCTGGAATTATCCAGGCGTGGCCCGGATATGGATCGTCTAGCCCAGATAACCAAAAACATCTACGAGAATACGACTGGCAAACGCTTTCCGCCACAAGTCGAAACGTGTTTCCAGATGGCGCATCGCATCTATTTGTCTGAAAACGTCGACCAGTGGAACGAACTGGAAGAACATTCGCAGTTGATAGCGAGGCCAACATTGCGTGATTTAGGGGGCGAAGAATGAAAGAACTAGAAAACATTGATTTAGTCGCTGATGCGAAAGTCGATAAACAACGTCGCATCTGGGAAACCGAAGCGATTCCTGCCATGCTTGCGAACCGGCAGCGAATACCGTTCACCGGACTCGTAAAAGATCCTTCAGCGGCGAACTCATGGCCCGTTGGAATGTGCATCTGGACACTCAAAGGCGACTACATCTACGCAAATAACATCTACGCAAACATGGTCGGCTATCAGCGTGGCGAACTGTGTGGCACTGATTTTGTCGCTGACCCGATGAGCGTTTTTGACATCCTGATACCAGAAACCATGGCGACGATGGCCCCTGCTCTGAAAACACTGGTTACGTTCGGACGTTCAAACTGGGTAGCGAAATCCTGGCGGCACAAAGACGGCTACCGCGTCGACGGCTATGTGAAAATGAATGTCGTTCGGGCTGGCAACAATCCCGAAGATTCCGTGATATATATCATCGGTGCCACCGATTACGAGTTGCCGCATGTCGCTTCTCGCATTACGAATCCAGATCAGATGGAACTAACATTGGTGGATAACGACTAAAAAAAGCACTATCTAACTGACTGAAATAACTAATAAAAAGGTGAAACCAGTAAAATAATATAATAAATATAGTAAAAAATAATTGATCTAAATAAATTTTTACATTAGTTTCTGTACTCATCACGTTCAGGAGGCGTTTGGAGTGCAGGAAACAATTCTTTCAAAAACCGTAGAAGACATTCTGGATCTGAAATCCCAGATTCAGGAACTACAAACCAGACTGGCTGACAAAGAAACCCAACTCGCAGAATCAGTGAGTGACCACACCGAAGGCTCACGCTCTCACACAATATCCGACTACAAAATCACTATACGGCGTGACGTAAATCGTAAGTTTGCGGCTGACGTATCCGATGAAGAAATCCGCGAAGTCATCAAAGACCTGCCGGAAGCCTACCAGAACGTTTTCTATCCGAAGTGGACGATTAGCAAGGCCGAGTTACGCAAGTTGCGTGACAGCGGCGACGAGAGCCGTTACTTCGTGGACAGATTGATTATCGAAACACCTGCTAAAAAACCTTATCTCACTATCAAAAAAACGGAGAAAAAATAATGGCTGTATCTTTAATAAGTGCATCCGAGGCTTACCAGCTTTCTGGTGCAAACATCCTGGTTTGCGGTTTTGCCGGAGCCGGTAAGACCACGCTAGCTACCACCGCTCCCAATTCCTTTCTTATCTCAGCCGAATCAGGATTGTTGTCGATTGCGGGACGCGACGACTACCCGGTGATGAATGTGCGTAATCATACTGAAGTGATGGATGCGCTGCGCTTCTGTCAGAGTAGTGCGGAGATGAAAGATTTCGAGACAGTCTGTATCGACTCACTGTCAGAGATTTGCGAGAACGTCTTGCAGAAAGAAAAGTCTTCTAACAGTAATCAGCTACAAGCCTACGGAAAGTTTAACGACACAATCATTCCGCTCATCAAGGCTTTCCGCGACCTGCCAGAAAAGAACATCTACATGACGGCGAAGCTGGATACGCGCCAGGAACCGTATCAAGTGCTCACACCCGGAGCCGCAGTCACAAACCAGATTCCCTATCTGTTTGATGAGGTCGCGTGGTTACAGGCGGTGACAGATGAAAACAACACGGAGCGGTTTCTGCAATTTGCAGCCGATGAAAAGTTTGCGGCGAAAGACAGAAGCGGTTTGCTGAGTGGTCGCGAACCAGCCGACCTCGCACAGATATTCCAGAAGATTCAGCATCGCATGACTGAAATAGAAAATTCTAAAACGGAGAAATAAAAATGGTTGATATGAGTGTACTGAACGTCGCACCCGATAGCGGCAAAGAAATAGATATTGAAACACGTTCTTTCGAACCGATACCGGAAGGGGTTTACGATTTCGAACTGACAGACAGTCGGATCAAGAGCAGTCAGAAAGCAGGGCAATACCTTGAAATGGAAATGACCTGCATGGATGAAAATTATATGAATCGGAAGGTCTGGGCAAAGTTCTTTTTTCAGTCTGAAAAAGCGGCACCGAAAGCAAATCGTGACTGGATGAGTCTGCTGGAAGCCATCAAGTTCAACGGTGATCCGGCGAACTGCGATACGGAATCACTGCATGGCTCACTTCTGGGTGTTCAGCTTTCACTAGAATCAAATCCTAACTATGCAAACGGCGAACCTCAAAACGTCGTTAAAGATTTTCTGGTATCCGCCAAAGCAAACGCACCTGTACAGCAACCTGCACCGGCACAGCCGAGCGGGGCGCGACCGTGGGCGAAAGGCTGAAGATACTGGATCTCTGTAGCGGTATCGGAGGATTCACCCTTGGATTCGAAGCAGTTGGATTTAGAACTATCGCATTCTGCGAAATTGAACCCTACTGCCGAGGTGTTCTCGAAAAGCACTGGCCCGGAATCCCCATCTATGAGGACATCAAGCAACTCTCAGCAGACCGACTCAGAGCAGATGGCATTGTTCCAGACATCATCTGCGGCGGCTATCCCTGCCAGCCGTTCTCAGTCGCAGGTTATAGACGAGGCAAAGAGGATGATCGACATCTCTGGCCGTTCATTATTCCCCTTGTTGCGGGACTCCGACCCGCTTGGTGCGTTTTCGAAAATGTGTATGGGCACATCTCGATGGGGATCGACGACGTACTCGATGATCTGGAAAGCGAAAACTACGCCACGCGGACGTTTGTTCTTGGTGCTCTCGCCGTCGACGCGAAGCACCGCAGGGACAGAGTCTGGATCATCGCAAGAAATGTGGCCGACACCAGTATCGAGCGATGCCAACGGAGCAGCACTAAACCGATACATGGGTTCAGAGACTTATCGCCACAATTTGAAGGAAGCGGTTCGAACGTCCAGGACGGATGGCCACCTGAACCCGGAGTGGGTCGAGTGGCTGATGGGATATCCAATCGGGCACACCGAACTAAAGGACTGGGCAACGCGATCGTCCCGCAAATCGTCACGCAAATCGGAAAAATAATAAATGAATGCGAACAACACCACAGTCGAAAACGGCACCGCTGAAGCCCTGCATTGGGCAGCGAAACAGGAACTCGACGAGAAACCACGCCAGTATCTTGGCATGTCCGGGTTCTCCGAGTGTGCGCGTCAAAGCTGGTACAACCTACGATGGGCTGCCCTGCCAGAATTTGATGGGCGCATGGCTTCACTCTTTGACAGAGGACATCGAGAGGAACCGGTCATCCTGGCACGTTTAAAGAAAGCAGGACTCGAAGTTTATGGTGCGGACGATGAAGGTGAACAATTCGCGCTATCCGAATTCAACGGATGGTTACGCGGTCACTTTGATGGCATCGCCCGAAACGTGCCGGAGCTCGTAGGTACAAAAAACTATAACGACTGGGTGTTGCTGGAAATGAAAACGCATAACAAGCGTTCTTTCACTGACTTGCAGAATAAAGGTGTCACGGTCAGCAAGCCGCAGCATTTCAATCAAATGCAAGCCTACATGCACTATTCGGGCAATGATAAAGACAGACTCAAGTTCGCTCTGTATATCGCAGTTTGCAAGGACGATGACCATCTGCATGTCGAACTGATTTGCTATGACAAAGAAATCGGTGCTGCTTTAGCACGTCGCGCTGAAGAAACCATCTTCGATGACGAGCCGCCACCTAGACCGTATAAAAACGCTTCTAATATGACGTGCCGGTTTTGTGATTTCTCAGAAATCTGTCATTCAACGAAACTGCCATTGCCGAATTGTCGTACTTGTGCTCATGTCGATTTTAATCGTGATGGCAAACTAAATTGTACGTTGAAGGGTCATGAAATTACCGATCAGTGGGTCGCAATGGATGGCTGTGATGATCATATCTATAACCCGCACATGCTGAACCATGAATGGGTGCAATCGTCATCTGCTGAAAACTGGGCTGAATTTCGTACTCACGAAGGGCGTACTTTCAAAAACGGAAGTCGTAGCCAGGACACTTTTCAGAGCAAGGAACTACACAAACTCGATCCCAAAATGCTGGGTGATCCCAACCTTATCGCACTCCGCGAAAAATTTGATGTCGAAGTCATTGAACATGAAGACTTTGACGATGAAATTCCTTTTTGAAGGGAGGACAGCCAATGGTTAAAAACGGCGTTGCACACTACTGCAACACACTTCTGAAATTACAAAAAAATAAAACGGTCAAAGCGAAACTCGTCTACATCGATCAGCAACAGCGTCAGACGTATGCAAAACAAATTTACGAGATTCTAAAAACCGTTGGGCCACTTACGCCAACGCAAATATCAAACTTGTATCAAAGCGAACCAGGACGAAAAAAGAAAGACAAGTTAGTTATCCGTCAGGAGATTCGCAACATGGTGCAGCAAGGCGTACTGAAAAGACTAAGACACGGAATTTATTCTGTTTGAGGAAAGATGATGGAAAAAAGAAACCACACTGAACTGATTGTCAAAGTATTGGCAGCCGTCAAAAAGGAAGGCGTTACGCAAGATCGTTTTGCAGCCGAAATCGGACTATCCGACAAAGCTGCGATTCACATCTGGAAAAAAAATAATTATGTGCCAGAGCGTAGACGCGGCGCGGTCGCAAAACATTCACGCGGTACGATAGAAGCTGAAGATTTCGACCCTGTTTATCAGTGAGTTCATGGGCGCGAAAACGTGCTTTAAAAAGCGCGGCGGTAATTTATGCACGCCTCGGAATGCGAGTCATGCCGACGCATTCGGTCATCAATGGCATCTGCACCTGCCACCGTGGGAAAGACTGTAAATCCCCAGGGAAGCATCCCATCGTGGACAAGCACTCGGACGCAACGACCAATGAAGAAACAATTCAGCAATGGTGGGACGAACATCCTGAAGCGAATATCGCTTGCTTCATTGATAATTCTGTCGTGCTGGACATCGACCCGCGCAACGACGGTATGAATTCCTACGTCAAACTGATTAGTGTGGCCGGTGATCCGCCCAGTACACCGACTGTTGAAACTGGCGGCGATGGACTGCACATCTGGTTCCGTGATAACCGTTCTGCTATCGGCAACTCATCCGACTATCCAGGCATCGACGTTCTTTCTGGCGATAAGTATTGCGTCATGCCACCTAGCATTCACGCTAGCGGTAAAACATATGAGTGGACGAGTGACTACGACCCGCTAGAGCAGGATGATTTTAATCAGGACTGTTTTGCGCCACTGCCAGAGCAGTACGCCACTATTTTTAAGCATCACGTTTCAGCAATGAAAGCAGAGCGTGTCTCCCGCTTTCTCTACGATCCACCCGCCGAAGAAATAGAACGGCTCAAACAAATATTATACTCGGACGTTGGGATCAATCTTGCTTCGAACTATAATGCAGCAGTACACATGCCGCCTGGATATTCGCCAACTATGATTGGATGGATACATGTCGGACTGGCTTTATATCATACCTCCTGGCGTTGTGGTTTCGAACTCTTTGATGAGTGGAGCCGTATTGCTGACGATAAACTGAGCCTCGGCAAATATGATGGAACGTTAGAGCTCAGGAAAAGATGGAATGAATTCTCTACCAATGGGCGGAGGTTCAAAATAGCGTCTTTGTACGCACTTGCAAAATCTGCACTCCTACGCTTTGATGAGCAAGTTGAACTTTCGCCCACCACTATTGATCAGGACTTTCTCGAAAGCGCACAGCATTTAATTCAAAACATCAAAAGTGTTCCGACACTTATCGAAAACCTGTTAGTAAAAGGTTCGACGGCATTACTGGTCGGCCCGTCTGGTATCGGTAAAACTTTTCTCGCGATTGATATCTCACTCAGTATTGCAACTGGCAAAGCATGGTGGGGCGAGAACGTGTCTCAAGGTGCGGTCATCTATGTGAATGCAGAAGGCCGCATGGGATTCAGCAAGCGGCTCGGTGCTTGGCTAGACTTCCATCATCAGGAAGCCCCGGACAACTTCTATGTTACCAAACGTAATCTTTTCATTTCTGAAGAATCAGAAGTGGCCGGGTTCATTGAACTCGCTCAGAAAGTACAGCCCGTGCTTGTAGTGATAGACACACTCGCACAGAACTTCGGCCCCGGAGCAGACGAGAGTTCGACCAAAGACATGACGCTTTTTGTCAATAACTGCCAGAGACTAAGTAACGAACTGGAAGCGACGATACTAATAGTACATCACACTGGACACCATGCTTACCGCGCAAGAGGCAGTAGCGCATTACTGGCAGCGGTCGATACAGAGATGACGATTGTAGCGCAGGGCGATTTCATAGAATTGACGATTACCAAACAGCGCGATTTGGAACTCAAAGATCCAATCCTGCTTTATAGCAAGCGCGTCTCATACACAGATCCGAATGGTGTGGAACATGTCTCACTGGTTATCAACCGCTACTCGGATATGAAACCACCACTGCTAGGAATACAGAAAACCGTTTTCGAAGAAATAGAAAAACAGATGCAGGAAGTGACAGAACGTCTAAAAGAAATGGGTAAGCAGGACGATAAACCAGAAGTCAGCAAACGCCAACTTGAAATTGCTTTGCAGGTAGACACACAGACTTTGAGCAAGTCGTTACGAACATTAGAGAAAGACGGTCGGATTAAACAGACACGATACAACATCACGGACATTATCTATGAGCGGTAAGAGTAGTAGGACAAAGGGTGCAGCCGCAGAGCGTGAACTGAGTGGAAGGCTCACAGAATTGATTGGCAATCAGATTATAAAAAGGAATCTCAGCCAGACACGCGAAGGTGGCTCGGACATGCACATCAGCAGCACTGCGGGAACTATTTTTGTCGAATGCAAAAGAGTGGAGAAAGCGTCGATTCATACTTGGTTGAATCAGGCAGAAGCAGCCGTGACTGATAACGGATTAGCGGCGGTGGCCTGGAGGCCAAGCCGTCGAGATTGGTGCGTCGTTATGACGCTGGAGGATTTTTGTACGCTTGTGCGCGAAGCGCAACCTGTAGGGGAGGAAAAAGAATGACTTGTCACCATACATTGCAAAAACAAATGAAAACAGTTCGAGAAAACATGAAAAATTTCAGTGAAGATACGGCTTATCCCAGGCCGTGTTCGAATCTGATACAAACATTTCCAGACAAAAAACGCAGATGGTACGAGTTCTGGAAAAAGGAGAAAACAGAATGGAAAGATTAGACGAGCCAGGGTTTACGCGCATTAAACATGCGTGTCGAATTTTCGATATACCGCGTGCTACCTGGTACAAAGCAGTGAGTGAAGGAAAAATTAAAAAGCCGCTCAAACTCGGTCAAAAAGCAGCGGCATACAGTAATGACTATATCAACCATTTGATTTCGAAAGTAGAAAATGGGAATCCGATTCTCTAGCGCAGAAAGAAATAAACGCGCACTAGAGCGTCAGGCTTCTCTGCTCAAAGAACAGCGTCAGAAAGAAGGCGAAAAATTAATCGCCTATGTGTCCGACAAAGCACTTCGCAAAGAACTTAAGCGACGTTCGTTGCTGGAAAAGGAACAACATTCTGACTAGCTGTTGTATACGCCATTTCAAAATTTACTGAATGCTTTTCTATCACTTCTGCCAAATGGTTCGAATCTGCGGTTCTAAAATCATCCAGAAAATCTGCCCATCGTTGTAGCATGAAACGTTTTTGTGCATTCCCTTTTGCGTGGTTGTATGCCTTTGAACTTCTACTTCCCAAACTATGTGCAAGCGTCGTTTCGATATGCTGATGCTCGTAATTCATCTCTCGCATGTAAGTAGAGAACATGTGGCGCATTCCATGTAACGTGTAATGTTGTTTCAAAAGCCTATGACTTGAATGCTTAAAAATAGCCCGAGTTCCCGGCCTGTCTTCGGTGCGTCCTTTGTTCATGCGAGGAAAAACCCAATCGTCTACACGTTTTGCCATCGCTCTTTCAATTACTTCTCCAGCTTGTCTTGAAATTGGCAACTCGAAGTCAGGATCTTTTTCTCTTTTCCCTTTCATGTTCTCAGAAGGTATAAGCCAAATCTTTTTCTCTAAATCAAAATCACTCCACTTAGCATTCAAAAGAGAATCAGGACGCGGCACAAATAATTCACCCATCTTCCAAAGGTATCCAGCTTGAATGGGTTCACCGACATTCCAATCATCTTTCCGTCCCTGTTTCGAATTTAAACAAAAGTTGTGAGAAGCCCATTCAGATAATTTTAAATGCTCATGAAAAATTTTATGGTCTAAATTGTAACGTATCCGATTATTTGAATTTCCTTCCTTCGCTTTAGCGTTTGAAATTTCAAGCATCGGGTTAGCAGATATATACAATTTTTTTCGAGCCAATTCGAAAGTAGCAGAGAGAACATTATTGATGTCGCGCTCAAGATAATTCGAAGGCGTTTTGATTGAATCCCCATTCAGAACAGCGGCGATTTGCTCAGTCGTGATTTTTCTGATCGCGCTATTTGAAAAATGCTTGATGTGCTTTTCAGCACGATTCCATTTTTCTTCTACGCTTCCTTTTTCTGCATATTTACCTGCCTTCGATTCAGAAAGTTTTAAAGCCTTTGCTTCCTGAAAAACTTCAGTAAACAACATTCCTTTATGACTACCGACCAGCGTTTCAATTTTTGGGTTCTTTCCTTCTTCCAGAATTTTGCGTAATTGAAATGCTTTCTCTCGCGCTTCCTTCAAACTGACTAGTGGGTAACTACCAATTTTCATCATGTCGTTCTTCCGGGTGTCGGGCTGACGGAAACGGAAATAAAATGTCTTCGATGATCGACCGACCTGGATTAATAAATTGCTTTCTTTTTTATCTGCAAACCGTTTTGCTTTTTCGCCATCGCTGATGAATTTTAGGTTTTTAATTTTCTGTTCAGTTAGCATCTTTGCTTTCTCCGTTTTACGCATCTATTTACGCACAAAACTATTGTTTTGTTGTAGACATCTATTTACATAATAAGAGTATAAAATAATTTAACTAACTGAATTGTATAATAAAAAGTGGGTTGAAAACAAATGTTTAGGTGTGATCGTACACCACTTTACCGAAGATGATGTTAAGAAATGAACCTCAGTAGAAACAACTACATAAGATATTGATAAGAAAGGGAAAAAAGGAAGTTTAGCTAGGGGGGAAATTTAAGGAAGGTTAAAATTTACGCACGTCTGTACGCACATTTTTTCAAGCATAACGCTTTGTTTTGTTCTTTGCTTTGTTTTTGTCAGCCTTTACATATTTTCGACCAACCGATTTTGAAATGCCCAGTGTGCTTTTTCCGGCTGCAGCAGCACGCATGGCTCGTTGTTGTTTCTTTGTTTTTGAAGGCATGTATTTACCTCGCCGCTGCAACGATTCCGTAGAGAGAAAAAGTCAATGCGTCACCAGTGGCGGAGCGAATGCCGATGCTGTCGGTGGGTTCAATCGTAATGTTCGTTCCTATCTCGCCGTTCGTTATTACTGTAGTCGTATTTGCGGCCAGCGTCACATCAAAATACAGCGCATTAGATTCGTCGTAAGTCGTTCCGGCTTGGTCATGATGTACCCGGTAGGCTACGCCACTGCCAGTATTGTTTGCAATATAGATAGCCGTGATTTCAGTTTTATAAACGGCGGTATAGAGACTGGCCGCATTTGTGTTCGGCAATCTGGATTGTGCTAGTAGACTAGCGGATGTCGCGTTTTCCATATTGTTTTACTCGATGACCAGAAGGCCGGGCGGCACTTCTTCTTCCTCAGTAAAAGCTGGGCCAGCTACCCTGGCTTGATAAAGCCTTTCTGGATCAGACAACAAACCAGACATTGCCATTCTAGTCTGCAAGGTTTCTGGTGAAAGAACAGTACGTCTTTGAATTGGGTCAGACAGTAATCCTTTTAAAACTAGAGGGCGTAACGCTATTGCTGCTGCTAGAGAAGGAGTACCAGTCGCCATTCCAGCACCGCCAACACCAAGATCGGTTACGCTAAATGCTTCAGTACCCTCCGTGGGTCTTTTTGATACAGCAGGAAAGCGGTCTGCGACTTCAGCAATTTGTTTCAAATTACCAGTCAGACCAGTTCGCTTTCTTAGTTTCATTGCATCTACATTACCGCCTTCAAGCGCGTCCGATACAGCGTGACTTTGTGCGACCTTCTTTCTTAATTCTCTATAACTGCCTAGTCCTGGTGCGTCTGACTTTTCAAGGTTTTCTTCAACCATATCTTCTAAAGCATCTGCCAAGTCACGTTTCATCTGCGCCCGACTTCTTTTCATTGCTCCAACATCGCCTGTCGCTTTATATAAATCAGCCGCTTCATATCGCAATTCACTGATGCGATCTAAAGTATTCTCTGTATTAAACTTCGGAGTTTCTCCATAAAATTCTCTTAATCGATCTATCTCTTTATTTGCTTCACTTGGATTTTCAGAAATACGAGACTGATACTTTCTAAATATCTCGGACAATCGCCTGTCAAAAGCCTCTGTATGATCTATGTCAGGAATTGTTTCTACTATCTTTTTTTGTTGTTCGCCAAATTCCCGACCAACTGCTTTTAATAAATCTTTTGAAAGTTCCTCGGTTTCTGGAATTCCTAATTCTTCTTTTGCCAGATTATTAAAAGTTTGTTGGTTTGCATCTCGCATCTTAAATTGGGTGCGTGTTTTTCCAGACCAGCCGCGTGCAATATCTGTAAGCAAACCACGCCGCTCTGTAGTTGCCGCCGGATCTAATTTTATTCCAGCATCAACAGCCTCTTTGACTACCCTTCTAGTATCCCGATTAGCGTGTTGTCGATCTGCATATTCTTCAGCAACATTTCTCAGTCGGTTGCCAAGTAAATTCATCCCTTTCTGAGTTCCGGCAGACAGCAAAGCATCTGTCATGGCATTATCAACTCTGCTTTCATCTCCGATAGTCGGTTCGGCTGCTCCCATCACGCCACCCAGTAATCCAGCACCGACAACAGTATTAGCACCAGGAATAAAGGCGGTAGGTGCGAATGCGGCCATATCTCCGGCTATATTGCCGACGTTGCCGCCTACAGTGTCCATGAGCGGAGCGTCTAAACGCCGCGATTCTGCTAATGCCGCTTCATTCTCTGCCTGTTGTTCAGGTGTTCCAAATGCGTCCAGGTACAAATCTTTTCCCATCCTGCCTTTTTGCACTATCGAACGCCCAAGACCAGCCAGGACATTTTCCATAAAATTACCAGTTGGATCGTATTGCTCTGCGTCTGGAATAGGTGCAGTAGTTCGTGTAGGGGCTAGATCAGTTGGGGGTGTGTCATCTATTGTTTCATCTTCATCGAAATAATTAGCAAGGCTTTGCTGTAATGCTTCGTTACTCATATCACTCACCTATTTCTCAATGCATCTATATCTTTCTGATAATCGTACGGCTCAAACAAATACCGTTGCAGATTTTCTATTTTCTTTTCGTCTTTAAGATCCTCTCTATAGAAAATCGGGCCACCTCGGAAAATAAGTGATCGACCCTCAACAGGAAGTGGCGTTCCGGCATAGAGCACTTGTCTAGTTTCGTTGTTTACATAGCCACGAATCGGATCTGGCGCACCTTTGAATAAATAACTGGCTCCTCTATCAATTTTTGCGATAATTTCATCCATAGCCTTCATAAAATCTTCAGGACTCATCGACTGGGATAAAGCACCAAAAGCCTGTTTAAGTGAATCTAATTCCTGATTACTGACGTTACCCAGTGCGCCGCCATGAGGCCCACCTTCTTTTCGCATCTTAACAAGTTCATTAAAAGCAAGCACCGCTTGTAAAGAAGTGATTTTTTTCTCAATGCGAGTAGCATTTCTACCAACTATAGGTACATTTTTTAACCACTCCAGAAAACTTCCGCCACCTACAGCACTGTATCCTTTGAACGCACCGTTATCGATCAAATCCTGAACATCTGCGCTTAGATCACGCGCCTGTAAACTTATTTCTCTATAGGCTGTGACTGCTCGTTGATCTATATCTTTATCACTTTGTCCTTTTGCGGTGATTTCATCAATCCTTTCGGTTTGTGCAACATTATCGAGTCTTAAATTTCTAAGGACTTCTTGCTTTTGTTTAGGATCTAGTGTCTCTATTACCTCCGGTTCCGGTGCCTCTATTAATGGCTGTCCATCCTGCGTCATAATCGGTGTAGCAACGCCGTCTTTAATTCGCACATATTGATCACCAACTTTTTTAATTTCTCCCTTATCTGTAGACCCGGAAGGAAACAAAGTCTTTTCTGCATATTTTTCTCCCAGTGAGCCGCCTAAACTCAAATACTGTTCTCGCTTTTCTTCTGGTAGTGCGGCGGCTGTCTGGTATTTGCTCAGCATTCTCCCCAAGCCTTGTATTGATTGTGGTGTTGCGACTCCTCCAAGCGCATCAATGGTTAATCTGTCAGCATTAGTAAGATACGGATGAGCTTGAATTGTATTGATCAACGTGCCTTGATACTGATTCATTCCCATCTGCGTTTGCTGTCTACTCTGTATTTCAGCGGCACGCTGATCTGCATGTGCCTGATTGTATGCAGTCAGAGATTTTTTATATTCGATATCTTCTTCAAGTTTACGTCGCTCCAACAAACTATCACGATAAGTACCACGCGCTTCAGACAGACGCGCTAACGTGCCTGTGCCTTCATACAGCCGCTTTGGTCTAGCTGCGCGTTGCAGAGATTCCGCTAGTAAGCCTAGATCCTGTACGTTACCAATTTTTCCTAGCGCACTGTCAATCAGTCCAGCACCAGTGCGGCCAGCACTATAAATCGTGTCGAGTAATCCCGCCATTGTGTTTTCCTATTACTTTATGAACGCGGCAATGAGAATTGAAGCCGCGATGAATGGGTATAGTCCCAGGGTTAATCTTTCAAGCAGGGTGATACGCTTGTCGAAATACTCAGAGCGGAGTTTGCATTCACGCTCATGCGTTTCCAGTTCCGATAATGCTTTTTCTGCGTTATCCATTATTCGGCCTCAAGTGCAGCGACTTTGGTTTCGAGCGTTTCGATTCTCGCCATCGCTTCCTGAAGTGCTTTTAGAGCTTTCATATGGATAACGGAATACTTCGCACTTTTATAAGATTTCTGGTTTCCATCCGAGTCGAGAAATGGCGTTTCGCCAGCATCATTATCGGAAGGTAGTGTTTCTAAATGTGTTGTGACGAGTTTGCTCATCCCCGCTGATTCAAGCTCCTGAGCTATCACGCCGATCATGTTTGGAGCATCTACATTTTCTTCTTTGAAGGAAAACTTGCGAACTCGAATGTTTTTAATATCTGTCCACTGACTCCCCGAATCAACGATGTTCTCTTTGAGGTTCACATCAGAAACAGCCCCATAACTGTTTGTTGCACTCTGGAAATCTCCGTTAGACTCAATCTCGGATTTAACAATGTTGCCCAGACGATTTTGCCAGACCGGACTGCCGCCAGATGAGTTGTAAACTCTGATCACGGTATAGGTCGTCCCATCCGATTTATCGTCATAAATCGCAAGACCTTTGCCCGACTGATCTTGCTCTTCGCCACCGGATGTCATGCCGATGTAAACCCAGCCCCGCGCAAAATAGTGATTCAAAGAGGCAGTCCCATCTCCGACCCTAAAGCTATAGTCGCCCGTCGTAATTCCTCCGTTAGTGATCACACGCCCTGCATCGCTTCCATCGATTGTTAAAAAAGTCGTATCTACACCATCGTCGGTGCCTTTAAAAATAATATCGGTGTCATCACCTTGCGCATCGATTGTGATATTACTTGCCGTCGCAATGATGGAATTAGTGACAACGCTTTGCGCGAAATGTGCATTTCCATCACTGTCAAATTTGGCGGCAACTTTGCTCGGAGAATCGCCGTCATCTCCATCGTTGATATTGAACTTCATTACGCCCTTTTGATCGTCAGAAGAACCGTCGTGCGACGTAACAATAGTTGCAAGCGTCGTGATTTCGTTGCCCGATTGCTTGCCCTTGATTTGAATCGTGCTTTCTCGTCCGCCATCTGAATCTTCGTTCGAAGAATTCTCCAGCATGACGTTGGGCGAACTGTTATTGATATACAAATTCTGAGCACTGCCCAAACCACCGACTAAGATGAAACGGTCGTTACTGGCTTCATAGGAAATCAAGTACATCCCGGCGGCTGTAATGTCGCCAGCGCGAAGCGCAGTGCCGTCGTTATGCACGATGGATTTCGCGCCTAGTGAATCCACATTGATCGTCGCTGCTGCGGTATTTGTGTGGTTCGCCTCGAACAAATAGGCATCCCCTTGCGCGTAGGACGCTACGGTTCGACTAGCCGCAAGTGTATAGGTGTTGGATGAGCCAGCAGTAACTTTTACGCCAGAAATATCCTCATACCACCGTTTCATTCTGGCGATTCCCTCTCTCCATGTATTATTTACGGTCGATGGGGCGCAGTTTTCAGCCATGCCGTTCGGAGAACTTGCATTGTTGTCATCCGCCGTAACCGAATAGTCGCGTAATTCAGCCATGATTATTGCCCTCGGTTGATTTTGCTTCGCATCCAGTTTCTCACGATGTTTTGCAATTTCGGTTTATCTTTAATGAACTCTGCAACCGGTTTTGCGTAACGGTTATAGAGCGTTCTAAACCAAGTGGGTGCGGCTTCTTCTTTCCAGCAGTAAAAAGCTATCCATTCTGGATTTTCTTCGCCAAAGACGAGTCTGGCGACATGGCAAATAACTTGTGTTGGGCTAGTAGGCAACCATCCTGCACTACTACCACTAGTACCACCACTACC
>VTLG01006146.1_pt1 | contig 21672 bp, 29 predicted proteins | sample 4694571 | NCBI WGS metagenome assembly VTLG01 (sample SAMN12604809, study PRJNA352737) | marine metagenome | biome: ENVO:00000447; feature: ENVO:00000209|ENVO:00000569|ENVO:01000036; material: ENVO:00002151; isolation source: viral sequences binned using virsorter ... | reverse complement strand
CTCAAACCTCAAGCTCTCCGCCAAGCGAAGGCAAGACGTAGACACTTGATAAAGAGTCTACTTAAGACCTCCGAGACCCCTCGGAGGTTTTATAATATATGCATACCAAACGAAACGCATGGCAGTTCAACAAGAAATCAAGTCACATCTTGCACGATTGCTTGCTACTGAAGATTTGGTAGTAGAGCATAAACAAGTAGAGTGTGCTCAGTTTGATGTGCGTACTCGTGTGTTGACTCTTCCTTTATGGGAAAAGGCAAGTCATGATGTATATGATATGCTTGTGGGTCATGAGGTAGGACATGCCCTCTTTACACCTGATGAAGATTGGTGGTTGGATTATGATATTCCTAAGCAGTTTGTTAATGTAGTTGAGGATGCAAGAATTGAAAAGTTGATGAAGCGTAAATATAGGGGTATTGCAAAAAGTTTTTATAGAGGGTATAATGAGCTTCATGAGCAAGATTATTTTGAGGTAGATGGTAAAGATATTTCTAACCTTAATCTTGCTGATAGGTCTAATTTATACTTTAAGGTGGGTTCGTTCCTTCCTGTGGCTTTTTCGCCTTCTGAAAAACAGATTATCACTTTAATTGAAAATGCCGAAACGTTTACTGACACCTTATCCGCAGCAGAAGCGTTATATAATTTCTGCAAGCAGGAGCAAGAAAGAGATTCCAAGGAAAAGGAAAAGCAAGCTGAGGTTGATTTCAAGCAAGATCTTTCAGATTCTAACGATAGTAGTAGGAACAGCACTGTTGATAATACTTCTCCCGTTTCTGACACTCCTAGCAGTGATGTTGTGGAAGATAGGAGCGGCAGTGGTGTTAATAATATTGGGAATGCTACTTCTGATGTTACTGTAGAAACTGCTGATAAGTTAGAAAGTAAACTGAAGGATCTGGTAAATGAAAAGGATGAAATAGGAAATGTATATGTAGAGATTCCTCAAGTTAAATTAGAAAATATAATTGCTTCTAATGAAGAAGTTCATAAAGAGATTGATAATGATTGGAAATATCAGAAACAACAATGGCAAGAGAGAGGAGGGGTAGATCATCTTTTTACTGATGTGGATTATAGTTATGTACAATTTAAAAAAGATGCACAAAAAGAAGTTAATTACTTAGTTAAGGAATTTGAGTGTCGTAAATCTGCAAGTGCATATGCTCGTGCCACTACTTCTAAAACTGGGGTGTTGGATACAACTAAACTTCAGACTTATAATTTTAATGAGGATCTTTTTAAAAAGATAACTGTTCTTCCTGAAGGGAAGAACCATGGACTAGTCTTTATTTTGGATTGGTCTGGATCAATGCAATACATTCTTCAAGATACTTTGAAGCAATTATATAATTTGATTTGGTTCTGTAAGAAAGTTCAGATTCCTTTTGAGGTTTATGCTTTTACTAATGAGTGGCAGCGTGATGAATTAAGTAGTGTTAAATCTGAACGTAGAGAAGGTGTATTGTATGTAAGTGATGATTTTAATTTGATGAATTTGTTTACTAGTAAAGTAAATACTGGGACATTAGAACATCAAATGATAAACATTTGGAGAATTGCTACCGCATTTAGGCAAGCAACAATGTATGTTTATCCTAGACGTTTAATTCTTTCAGGAACTCCTCTAAATGAATCACTTGTTTCTTTACATCAGATACTTCCCAAGTTTCAAAAAGAGAATAGAGTTGAGAAGGTACAGTGTGTGGTATTGACTGATGGTGAAGCACCTCAAATTCCTTACCATAAGGAGGTTCAAAGGAATTGGGAAAGCAATCCTTATCTCGGATGTCGTAATTGTTATCCAAACCGCACATTTTTAAGAGATCGTAAGTTGGGTAAGACTTATAAGCTTGATTTTGGACATCATTATTTTACTGAGATGCTTATCACTAATTTAAAGGATAGGTTCCCTTCCACAAATTTCATTGGTATTAGAGTTCTTAATCCTCGTGATGCAAAATCGTTTATGAGGTTGTATAATTGGGATGGAGATGCTACAATGTCAAATGATTGGAGGAAAAATAGGAGTTTTATTATTAAAAACTCTGGGTATGATGCTTACTTTGGTATTTCTTCCTCAGCACTTGCTCAGGATACTGAGTTTGATGTTGAGAATGATGCAACTAAAGTCCAAATTAAAAGGGCATTTGTGAAATCCCTTAAAACTAAGAAACTTAATAAAAAGGTTCTTGGTGAATTTATCTCCTTGGTAGCATGAACATTTTTGTTACTCATCCTGACCCTCTTAAGTCAGCAGTTGTATTACCAGATAAACATGTGGTTAAGATGCCTTTAGAGACTACACAGATGGTTAGTCTGTTGTTTTCTCCGTGGTATTATGATTGGGGTAAGGTCTTTAAGAAAGATGGTACTCCATACGATACTACTAAAGGAGCATTTCGCAATCACCCATGTACCAAATGGGCTGCTGAGAGTATGTACCATACTGCCTGGTTAATTCAGCATGGATGCTCCTTGGTTCATGAGTATTGGTATAGGTATGGTAAGATCCATGCTTGTTCTAAACCTTTGTTTGAGGCAAAGAAAACCTTTCATAATATGACAGGAGAAATTATTCTCTGTCATTCTATGGTAGAATCATTTACCCGTGCAATGCCCAATGAGCTTAAACATAACACAAGCATTGACACTTTTACTGCTTACAAGAATTACCTTAGCAGCAAACCTTGGGTTGCATCTAATTATCTTCGTAAGCCATCCAGAAAACCAGATTGGATCTAATTAATTATGTGTATTTACAATGATTGTAAGATCGTTATCGATCTTAATAAGTTGGTCAAAGCAAGACCATGCGGAATTGATTTGGCAGATGAGCATGTAGATAATATTGCGAATGATTTGAGAAGGAGAATGACATTCGATTCTTTGTTTGACCAAGTGGATCGTGCCATCTGGGATTATGCAGAGGAATGTAATATTGATTTAGCAGATTCAGAAGAGTGTAGAGAATTTGGATTTCAGATACCACAGTATGGAGATACTCAACCTAAACCAGGACGTGAGGATTATTTGAACCAGATTGAAAAGAATAAGAAGCAGTTTGAGATGGTTGATCTAGTGTCACCTTCTTGGACTATTCAAGTCCCAAGAAGAAAAAAATAAATATTTAAAAATGACAATTTTTTCTACTATAATGATAAACAATCTTGGAGTTGATCCTAACGAATGGTTTGATACACCTCATAACGATGTAGAAGAGGAGTACATTACAGATGAATATGCACCTTGTGATGTGGAATATGATTTAGAAAATCCTGATGAGAGTGATGAGATAGAAGCATCTAAAGAACCGAACACTATTCATGAGAAGATGTATCAAATGGCTATTAAGAATGGGGGTTCTTGGTTAGGAGGTTCGGAAAATCTAGGAGGATCAGAGAAAAGATTGGAAGAAGAATTTACTCCAGAGAACGATCCTTATGGCGGATACTAATGTTGATTGGGATGATTCTAATTGGAGAGAGGAGTTTAAAGAATCTAGGAACCTCTCTAAGTATCAATTAGAGATTTTGACGAACGGACCTAGAAGTCTTGCCCAGGCATGGATGCTTGGTGCTATGCATGGGCAGTGGAGAGAGATGAAGGGATATAAGTATCCTGATCCTCCTGATTGCCAATCTTCATTTAAAGAATTTAATGAGATAGTAAAGCAGGGTTTTGAGCATCCACCAGAAGCATGTGGACCTGGAGGTCCGTTAACGGATCAGGCTGGTTCAGGTACACATTAAGAAGTGTCTACTTTGGGTATTATATTATATGGTATGGACTATAATAAGTTCATACAAACGAACACATTATGTTTGAAATCAAAATGACTCGTGAGGAAATCATTGAGGGTTTGAAAGCAAACTACGGAACTGAATTCACTGCAGCAGATGTGAGGGGGTTCTGTGTAATGAATGACATTGCTTATCAAACTGTTACAAAGAAATTGGAGCAATTTAAAGTTGGTCGTGGTAAGTGGAATTTGGAAGTAACTATTAAAGCAGTGGAGAATATTGAGAATTCATTTAATGCACCTGCTGTTGAGCCTAAATTAGAACAGAACCTTATTCCAGCAACAGATGATACCTTCGTCCGCTTTGGTCCTTTTAGCGATATTAAGACCATTCTCAAAACCGGTGTGTTCTATCCTACGTTTATCACGGGTCTTTCTGGGAATGGAAAAACCTTTGGAGTCGAGCAAGCCTGTGCTCAGCTCAAGCGAGAACTGATCCGTGTCAACATCACAATCGAAACCGACGAAGATGACCTTATTGGTGGGTTTCGTCTTATTGATGGTAACACTGTATGGCATAATGGACCAGTTATCGAGGCATTGGAAAGGGGAGCTATCCTCCTTTTAGATGAGATAGATTTAGCATCTAATAAGATCCTTTGTTTACAACCAATCCTTGAAGGTAAAGGAATATTCCTCAAAAAGATTGGTAAGTTTGTGCAACCTGCAAAAGGATTTAATGTGGTTGCAACTGCCAATACCAAAGGAAAAGGATCCGATGACGGTAGGTTTATAGGAACCAATGTACTTAATGAAGCATTCCTTGAAAGATTCCCTGTAACCTTTGAGCAGGACTATCCATCTCCTAATATAGAGACAAAGATTTTGGGAAGGGTTGCATCAACTCTTGGTGTAACTGATATTGATTTCTGTAGGAGATTGGTAGATTGGGGTGATATTATTCGTAAGACATTCTATGATGGTGGTATTGAAGAGATTATTAGTACTCGTCGTCTTGTTCATATTCTACGCGCTTATTCTATCTTTAATGATAAAGCAAAAGCAATTCAAGTTTGTGTAAACAGATTTGATGATGAAACTAAAGAAGCATTTTTACAACTTTATGATAAAGTAGATGCTGATTTTGAATATGAAAAGGTGGAGGATAAGGCAGATGAAGAAAATTGATCCAGATGAGTATATGTGTGATGGGTGGGATTCTGCACCTTGGCCAGTTTCTCCATATAAAAGAGGTTCTCTTGATAATAAAATGGGGATGACTGTTCTATGGACTTATTACGTCTTATTTGCTGGTATGTTTATTAGAGGTCTTATTGTATTCTTAAATCGATGAATCTTTGGCAAAGTTACAAATCTACCCTAAATGATATATTCCCTGATTTAAAATTCAGGGAAACTTGGGCTCAGTGGGAAAGTAAAGGTACTACTCTTTCTGCAAAAACATACAATCATCCTTATCTTATTAAATCTAGAGAGGTTGATATATCAAGTGATCATTCTTCCATTTATAATAATATTCTTTACCCTAAGACTGGAAGTAATCTTCCTTGTTTTGGGATGGATTTAATGGCATTCTCGGAAAAGAAAGTCATTATAGTATTTGATTTTCAGCATCCTGTAGAAAATTATTTGTTTTCTGTTGATGGATTACCTAAAGCAGAAAAGGATTATAGATTCTTTGAGATGGGTAATCATTTTTCTGAGAATATCTTTGTTAGATATTGTAAGATGGAAGAAGTTGATGCTTATCTCTCCACCTTCAAAACATACTTGACTAAGTACAGAGATATGTTAGAATGTGAGAAACCTGCTGGAATTGATACCAGCGAATACAAAGACTTCGATACTTATATGACTAGACTGGATCCAGTGGGTGGATATCTTACTGGTAAGTTTGGTAAGGAAAAAGCAGAAAGTCTTGTAAATGATTTTTTATTTCAATATGGCATGGTGGTTAGCGTATGAAGAACTTTATGGTGATATGGATAAGGAGTATCCTATTATGAAGAAACAAGAAGACGAAAGGAAAGTAACAGTTCTAGGTGGCCAGTCTGAAGATATAATTAGTGCTTCTTTTCCTTCAAGCAATTATGCAGGAGATACTGTAAGTTACTTGGGTGGGAATGATAAGATATCTTTTGACTATGGAACTAGTTCACTAGCTAGTTCACTAGATCCAAGTTTTTGGGATGATGATGGAACTAGTATAACTGGAAATCCTTATTCCTCCCCGGATACTCTTAATTTTTCATCGGATTATTCAAAATTAGTTGGGGGAATGGGTAATGATCATATCTCTGTGGACTATGCTCCTGGATATGATCCTCTTACGAGCGATTATGATCCTTATCCAACACTTAGTTTAGTTAGTGATTCGCAATCCAGACCTCAACCAAACTTGAAGTATCAACGACAAAAGTATGGTGAAGATAAAGGTATTGCAGATCTTAAAGATTATGTCTCTTCTACCTACCAGGGACATTATACTAATGAGAGTTCGGATGTGCAGACATTGGATCTTATTCATTCGGTAGGTGATGCTGAATCTTTCTGTCGTTCTAATGCGCTTAAGTATTTGAGCAGGTATGATAAGAAAGGACAAGCAAAACGTGATATACTAAAGGCAATGCACTACTGCCTGCTTCTTTATTACTTCAGCGGCAACACAAACAATGAAACTCCGACCCGTGGTTATGAAACTTTCTGATTCAACACTCTCTTTACTTAAGAATTTCTCGACTATTAACACGTCCATTTTATTTAAAAAAGGGAATAGACTTCGCACTATTAGTGTAATGAAAAATATTCTTGCAGAAGCAACTATTCCTGAGGAATTCCCTAAAGATTTTGGTATCTATGATCTTAATCAATTTCTTAATGGATTGGGACTTCATCATAATCCTGAGCTTAATTTTGAAAATGATCAGTATGTTGTAATTAAGGAGGGTAAATCTCGATCTCTTTATTTCTTTGCTGATCCTAGTGTTATTATTACTCCACCTGATAAGCCACTTACTCTTCCTAGTGAAGATGTTACTTTTGATATCAGTACGGAGCAATTAGAAAAACTTCTTAAAGCAGCAGCAATTTATCAACTTCCAGATTTATCTGTTGTGGGGGAAAATGGAGTTGTAAATATTGTAGTACGCGATAAGAAGAATGATACTTCCAATGATTTCTCGATTGTAGTTGGTGAAACTGATGCAACATTCTCCTTTAATTTTAAGGTAGAGAACATTAAGATTCTTCCTGGAACATATGAAGTAGTTGTATCTCAAAAACTTTTATCTAGGTTTACTAGTAAGAATCATGATTTAACTTATTACATAGCATTAGAACCTGATTCTACTTTTGGAGATGAATGAAAATAATTGATAATTTCTTACCAAATTATCAATTCACTCAGATTAAATCTTTTTTATTGTCTGATAATTTTCCTTGGTCTTATGGTAACGGTATTTTAGGTGACGATGTTCCACCTGGGTTTTTTCAATTTTATCGTAGATTTTTTGATGATGGAAGATTAGCAAAAGATGATGAGGTTCCTCTTTTGGAACCTTGTATCAGGGGATTGGTGGGAGAAATTGAGCCTTCTGTGCTTCATTCTATTTTTGGGTCTGGATATGGTAAGATCTTAAGTATCAAAGCCAATTTAAATCCCAAAACGGTATTCCATAGACAGTTGGGATATCATACTGATTTTAAGGATCCCTCACCTCGTTTTAAAACATCTGTGTATTATATTAATACTAATAATGGATGGACAGAATTGAAAACAGGTGAGAAGGTAAAGAGTGTGGAAAATAGAATGATAATATTTGATTCTGATATAGAGCATCAAGGGGTAACTTGTACAGATCAGAATAGAAGAGTTATTGTAAATTTTAATTATGAAAGTAATTGATAATTTTTTACCACCATATATTTTTGAACGTCTTAGATCTTCTATTATGGGTGAAGATATTCCGTGGTATTATAATGAACATATTTTAACTCGGGACTTAGAATTTTGGAAAAATAATATAGGAGTTGATTTACCTCAATTTACTCATGTGCTGTCTGAGGATGATCTTTTTAGTGATTGGTTTGATCTTGTTGATCCAATTCTGGATAAAATGTCAATTAAAAAATTGTTTAAAGTTAAAGCTAATTTAACAACTAGAACTGTATTTAATAGATTTACTGGTTATCATGTAGATTGGTCTGATAAAAGTCTTATACCTCCAGATGCAAATACTTCAATATTTTATATGAATACTAATAATGGCGGGACTAAAATCAAAGGATATGATACAATAGAGAGTGTAGCAAATAGGTTTGTTACTTTTAATTCTAGTATTGAACATGGAGGTATAACCTGTACGGATCAAAAAAGAAGAGTTGTACTCAATTTTAATTATTTGTTATGAGAGATGAATTTCTTTGGGTTGAAAAGTATCGACCCAAGACAATCGATGAATGTATTCTACCCAGAGGCATAAAGAAAACTTTTAAAGATTTTCTAAATAAGGGGGAAGTTCCTAATCTTCTTCTTTCTGGTCCAGCTGGATGTGGAAAGACAACAGTAGCTAAGGCACTTTGTGCTGAGCTGGGAGTAGATTCTTATGTTATCAACGGATCAGATGAAGGAAGATTCCTTGATACCGTTAGAAATAATGCAAAAAACTTTGCATCAACCGTATCCTTATCCAGTGATGCCAAACATAAAGTCATTATCATCGACGAGGCAGATAACACCACTCCAGATGTACAATTGCTTCTTAGGGCATCCATTGAGGAATTTTCAGGTAATTGCAGATTCATCTTCACCTGTAATTATAAAAATAAAATCATCGAACCGCTGCATTCAAGGTGTGCTGTGGTCGAGTTTGGCATACGTGGACAAGAAAAACAAGAGATTGCGGCTGCTTTCTTCACCAGACTTATCTTTATCTTGGACCAAGAGAGGTGCGAAGCTGACAAGAAGGTTCTCGCAGAACTCATTAACAAACACTTCCCCGATTGGCGTCGCATTCTCAATGAGTGTCAAAGATACTCGGTGGGAGGGAAGATAGATTCTGGTATTTTAGCTCATTTTAGTGATGTAAAAGTAAATGATCTCATTAAAAATCTCAAAGAAAAGAACTTTCCGGAAGTACGTAAATGGTGTGTCAATAATCTGGATAATGATCCTGCTGTTTTATTGCGTCGTGTCTACGATGCTCTTTATGATTCCTTGGTCCATAGTTCTATTCCTGCCTCCGTCCTTATTATTGCTCGTTATCAGTACCAGATCGCTTTCGTCGCCGACCAAGAAATAAATTTACTTGCATGCTTAACTGAAATTATGGTGGAGTGTAAATTCAAATGAGAGATAGATTACTGACATTATTAAAAAGAGATGCTTATCGTCGAGGAGAGTTTACTCTTTCTTCTGGACGTAAGAGTGAGCATTATGTAAATTGTAAACCTGTCACTTTAAGTGGTGAAGGTTTATCTTTAGTATGTCCTATGTTTTTAGAATGTATCGATCAGGATGCAGATGCAGTAGGTGGACTTACGTTAGGTGCTGATCCTTTAGTGAGTGGAATTGCAATGGCAGCATGGCTTAATGAATGGAAATCACTTAATGCTCTTATCGTTAGAAAGGAACCAAAAGGGCATGGAACTCAGGCATGGATAGAAGGTCCGGTTTTGTCTGAGGGATCTAAAGTTACTGTAATAGAAGATGTAATTACAACAGGAGGATCTGCTATTAAAGCAGCATTGAAACTACGTGATGCGGGTTATGTAGTTGAACGTGTTGTTTCTATTATTAACAGACAAGAAGGAACAGAAGGAGATGATGCTATGGATGCTGCTGGGTTAGAACTTTATAGTCTATTTTCTTTAGAAGAATTGGTTGACTAGAATATGAGGTGGGTGTTATTATGGATAAGAAGTTGACTATAACTAACAGGGATCTTTATGAGGAGATACAAGAAGTGAGTAAAAAAACAGAGAAATTGAGGCATCAAGTTAAATCTAGATTCTATTATATCTTTTGGGGAACCTGTACAGTAGCAGTATGTGCTGGCCAGTTATTTGTAGGAGGTGGTTTTCGAAGAATGGCTGAAAGTTTTGAGAGTGTATTAGATTCTCCTATACAATTAGATTTTGGTATTCCTCGTCATCATCCTATGCTAGTTCCTGAATGGGACGGTGATGGGTTGTATCATCCAACAGATCCTCCTATACCAGTTTCTCCTGAATATAAAAAAGATCTTGAAAGAAGATTATATTGATGACTGAAGAACAGTTAGAAAAAGAACGTCATATTGACGATGATTGTAATGTAATTGCTCATTATTATAGAGCAAAGATGCTTCATCCAAATATTCCTTTTTTTCTTCAAGATGAAATGGGTAATACCTATGAGTTTGGATGGAGTTTAATTTATGAGTATATCTCTAATGTAACATCTTATCCAGATTGGTAATGAATTTTCTAAAAAATAAAAAGAAATATTATTTCCTGTCCGGTCTTCCCAGATCAGGAAATACTGTATTGTCTTCTATTCTTAATCAAAATCCAGAAGTACAAGTTAGTGCTCAGAGTCCTGTATGTGACATTATGACTTCTATTGAAAGTCATAAACAGGATACTACTTTTATTAATTTTCCTGATGAACAATCAATAGATGATTGTGTTTTTGGGCTTTTTGGTTCTTATTATAAATCGTGGAAGGCAAGATATATTATTGATAGAGGAATTTGGGGATTAAATCCTTGTTTAGATCGTCTTGAAAGAAATTTTGATGATCTTAAAATCATATGTCCAGTTAGAGATTTAAATGAAATTTTAGCCTCTTACATTGTGAATTATCACCGGAAGGATGTGGTGGATATAAGATATCCCCAAGATGTTACGAGAATGGTTAGGGATGAGATAATGGTACATGGTGGTTTAATGTATAAGTCATTATGGAATGTGAAGAATCTATCATTACCTCATTTTAAAGATAAAGTTTATTTTATGAATTATGATAATCTTTGTAAGAATCCGGAAAGGGAATTGAATAATATCTATGATTTTTTAGGAATTAAAAGATGTAAACATGATTTTAATAATATTAGTACATTTGAAGTTAATGGTGAAAGATATCTTGAGCATCTAACTTCAAGCCCAATGGGAAACTATTATGTTAAACCTAAAGTTGAGAAAAGCAAACGTGACATAAATGAAGTTTTGTCAAATGAAGTTAGAGATCAATATAGGGATTATACAGTTGATACTTATAAGGAGTGGTTGTTTCCTTTCTCATGAATATGTCGAATAAATCATTAAAAACTCCTCTTCGTTATCCTGGCGGTAAGTCTAGAGCAGTCACTAAGATGGATCAGTATTTTCCTGATCTACGAGATTATGTTGAGTTTCGTGAACCTTTCTTGGGTGGAGGAAGTGTTGCTATACATATTAGTAAGAAGTATCCTCATTTAAAGATTACAGTTAATGATTTTTATGAACCACTTGTAAACTTCTGGCAGCAATTGCAGATGTTTGGTGTAGAATTGAAGGATCAATTGTTAGATTATAAACTTACTCATAATGACCCAGATTCAGCAAGAGAATTATTTAATAACTCCAAGTCTATTATTAACAAGACTAGTGAGTCATCCATTAACCGCGCTGTGGCTTTTTATATTGTTAACAAGTGCAGTTTTAGCGGTCTCACTGAGAGCTCTAGTTTTTCATCTCAAGCTTCCGTTAGCAATTTTTCAGTCAGGGGGATTGAGAAATTACCTGGCTACCAATCAATAATATCCAATTGGCATATTAATGGTTATTCTTATGAATATTTAATGGAGAATAATATGCATGATGGTATATTCATGTATCTAGATCCTCCTTATGATATAAAGGATAACTTATATGGTAAGAAGGGATCTATGCATAAGAACTTTGATCATGATAAGTTCGCCAAAGATTGTGATGAGCATAGCATTCCAATGATGGTTAGTTATAATTCAGATCAATTGGTAAGAGATAGATTTAATGGATGGAATGCAGCAGAGTTTGATCTTACTTATACTATGCGTTCTGTAGGAGAATATATGAGAGATCAAAAGCAAAGGAAAGAGTTGATATTAATGAATTATTCTAATGAAAGTGAGGTGATGGCAGCATGATACAATCTGTACGGCAAAAGTTAGATTCTTTACGGTGTCGGGAAAATAAGTTTCCTAATATTGTTTTCTATTCTTATAAAGTAAGTTCTCATGAACATATTAATAGTCATGAGATGAGGCGTTTTGATCATAGTATAAAATCTTTAAGGGAGTTTAATAGTGAAATACCTGTTTATTTGTTTTGCGACAATCCTTCTCTTGTTCCCCTTTATTTCAGCACTGAATATAATGTAAGGGTTACTCCTTTTGTAGAAGGATTTGATCATAACCATTTGTTTATTCATCGATGGTGTAATCTTAAATATTTTGAGGAAGATTATAATATTCTTTATGTGGATTCGGATGTTATCTTTTATGATGACGTTCAATATCTATTTGATACCTATTGTACTTGTCAGGTCTATGGTAGGGAGGAGATGGGATTCCGGCATGACCCCAATACTGGAGGAGGAAGAAATATAAGAGAACAGTTGGATATGGTGGATGTAGGAATATATGATTTGGGTGGTATTGCTCCCATGTATAAATTCTGCATGGGAGTCTTGTTACTTAATGATAGTGTTCATAAAATGATTGTTCACTCATTAGATGATATGATTGAGTTGATGGATCAGGTGACATCTAATCAAGTCTTTGTTCCTATCCCAAATCGACGTATATTAGATGAATATGTTATGTGGGTTATATTGAGTCGAATAGGTGCTGTAGGGGGTTTATTTGCCGTGCAGGACGTGACTCATGGGTGGATAGAGCAGAAGCACCAGGAGTATTTTTATCCAGTAGTTTGTCACTATACAACTAAAAAAGAGCAAGAGTTTGCTAAATCAGATGAGAAGTATAATAATTTAATTAGAAACACTGAAGCATTAATGCAAGAGATTGATCCTTATTCAACTATGGAGGCTCAGACGATTGATCATTTAACTCCTGAAATGGTTGAAGCATTAGCAGAAGGAGAACCTATAGTAGCATCTGATGTGTGGTCAGATATGAATCCTGATTTTGTTGAAGAAAGTGAAGAGAAAGGTAATTAGACAGAAGAAAGGTGGTTATGATATTATTGTAATTGATGATTATCTTTCAGAACCTAATTTTAAAAATGTAAATTCTCATATTAACGATTTCTCTTATCCTTGTTGGAAATTATCGAAGAGACTCGTGCTAGATGCTAAACATGAAAATCAATTTCAATTGATGTTTAGGATGGTTGAGAATAAGACAGAGTTGTTTTCAGATTCTGGTTATCTTTCTTCTATTGTTATGGATCCTTATGTAAAGCAACTACGTTATGATGGTTATCGAGGTTTAAATGTATCGGTTCTTCGTGCAAGAGCTAATTGTTTTATCAGATATAGATCTTTTCCTCTTTCTTTATTTGGTAGAGGGATGGGATATCATGAAGATATGGATGATGAAAATATTTTTACCCTTTTATTATATTTGGAAGATAGTAATGGAGGAACTCAATTTAAAGATAATGGTAGAAAAATTAAGAGTAAAAGGAATAGGGCAATTATTTTTCCTGCCAGAGTAGAGCATCAGACAGTGATGCAGACTAATACTTTGTTTAGGATGAATATTAATATTAATTTTGCAGTTCTTCCTAATGGAATGGAGATGGTTGCGGTATGATTAGAGTTAAGCAATATAAAGGACAACCTCAACGGGATTGGAGTAAGAATAAATGGTTGCAGCATGCCTATGTACAGATGCATAATCCTTGGTTAACTGATGAAGATCGAGAATATTGGAAAGATAAAGTTAAGGAGTTAACGAATGGCTGAATTAAAAGATTGGTTAAATTCTATTAATTTTACAAAGGAAGATCTGTCTGAAGATATGAGAGATTACCCTCCTTATATTATTAATCGTTGCTTATCAGGTCATCTTGATTGTATAATGTTTGCCAATGAGATGAATAAATACTCCAACTTAGATAAGGATATGCAATATTCTTTTTATCTAAATACACTTAGGAAAAAGAAGAGATTTTCGCCCTGGCTCCGTAAGGAAAAAGTCACGGATCTCCAAAGTGTTAAACAATACTATGGTTATAGTAATGAGAAAGCATCTCAAGCACTGAAAATTTTATCAAAACAACAACTGGAATTTATTAAACAACGACTTGAAACTGGAGGATCCAAATGACTACTACGGTAGAACCTGAAGTAAAGTGGTCGCAAGACCAAATGGTGGAGGTGCTTCTTAACGAACCAGACGATTTTTTAAAGGTTCGTGAAACTCTTACAAGAATTGGAGTAGCATCAAGGAAGGAGAAAAAACTCTATCAGTCTTGTCATATACTGCATAAGCAGGGAAGATATTATATTGTTCATTTTAAAGAATTATTTGCATTAGATGGTAAGCATGCTAATCTCACATCTAACGACGTACAACGTCGCAATCGCATTGCTCGCTTACTTGCTGATTGGGGACTTATTTCAGTAGTAAAACCAGATTCAGTTTCTGACATTGCACCTCTTAATCAGATTAAAGTATTAGCATATAAAGATAAAGGTGACTGGATTCTAGAACAGAAGTATAATATAGGTAAGAAAGGTAAAGTACAAGAAGAGTAATGGCTAACATTATTACTTCTCTATACAGTTACACTATTGTGTGCTATTGTTTTCGTATTGCTTTTGGTATTTGATGGCAATTAATACTATATTATTAATTCTATTGGTTATTATTAATTATACGAATTTCTATTTTACACATTTACGTGGTAAATCCTCTCGTCGTAATTCTCGTGGGAAGAAATTTTTGCAATGAATAATCTTTATAATGGCATCAAGGAACGTCTTTTCTATACTTTAGGGAAGCGTCCTGAAATTGCCAGTTCTCATGATATCTACATGGCATTATGTTATGCTGTGAGAGATCAGATGATGACTTATCATCTTGGTCCAGCGGTATGTAATAATGAAAAAGAAGTTGCATATCTTTCGGCAGAATTTTTAATTGGACCACAATTAGGTAACAATCTTCTTAATCTTGGAATTGAGAAAGAAGCACAAGAAGCATTGTCAGAGTATGATTTAACCTTACGGCAGGTCCTTGATTTAGCAGAGGAACCTGGACTTGGTAATGGTGGTCTGGGTCGTCTTGCTGCATGTTATATGGAGTCTCTAGCAAGTCTTAAAGTGCCTGCTACTGGTTATGGTATAAGATATAAGTATGGTATCTTCAAGCAGCAGATAAGAGATAATCAGCAGATAGAGGTTACTGATAATTGGTTACATGGTGAATGGCCATGGGAATTGTGTCAACCAGATGAGTCTGTGTTGGTGGGATTTGGTGGTAGAGTAGAAAATTATATTTCAGATAGGGATAATTATAGAGTTCGTTGGGTTCCTGCTGAGACAGTAGTTGCTGTTCCTTATGATGTAATGCAGTTAGGATATAGAGTTGATTGTTGCAATCGTTTAAGGTTATGGAGAGCAGATGCTACGGAGACATTTGATTTTTATGCATTTAATATTGGAGATTATCTTGGATCGGTTGAACAAAGTGTTTCTTCTGAAACAATCTCTAAGGTTTTATATCCTAATGATGGTACAGATGATGGTAAGATATTAAGATTAAAGCAGCAGTTTTTCTTTGTTAGTGCCTCTCTTCATGATATGGTACGTAATTTGGAGAAGTGTAATGTACCTTTAGAAGAGTTTCCAAATAGATATCAGGTTCAACTTAATGATACTCATCCTGCCATTGCAGTTGCAGAGATGACCCGAATTCTTGTGGATCTTAAACATTTTGAATGGGAAGCTGCATGGGAGATTGTAAGTAAAACTATCTCATATACTAATCATACTCTTTTACCAGAGGCATTGGAGAAGTGGGATCTTAAACTCTTTAAGACTCTCTTACCCAGACATATGGAGATTATCTATGAGATTAATAGAAGGTTCTTGCAAGTAGTAAGACTTCATTATCCTGGTGATGATGTGATGTTAGAGAAGATGTCTATCATTGATGAGAGGGGTAACAAGTCAGTTCGTATGGCTAACCTTGCTACCATTGGATCACATCATGTGAATGGTGTTGCGGCATTACATTCTGAATTGGTTAAGACTCAATTGATGCCAGAGTTTAATGATCTATGGCCTCATAAGTTTACTAATGTAACTAATGGTGTTACTCCTAGAAGGTGGGTTGCTGCTTCTAATACACCACTTGCAGAAGTACTTGATGAATATACACCAGGTTGGATTACTGATGGTGAACAACTTAGAAATTTAGAAAAGAATATTGATGATGCAGATCTTATAGAAAAGTTTGCAACAACCAAGGTAATTGGTAAGCATAATTTGGCAGCTTATATTCATGATGAACTTGGAATATCTGTTGATCCTTCAAGTATGTTTGATGTGCAAGTTAAGAGGATCCATGAGTATAAGAGACAGCATCTTCTTGCTTTATGGGTAGTCACTCAATATCTTCGCATTAAGAATGGTTATGATATTGTTCCAAGAACAGTAATCTTTGGTGGTAAAGCGGCACCAGGGTATTTCTTTGCGAAGCATATTATTAGTTTTATTTGTCATGTTGCAGAGGTAGTGAATACTGATCCTGATATGGATGGTAAGTTACGTGTAGTATTCTTACCAAACTATAGTGTGAAGTTGGGAGAGAAAGTATATCCTGCTGCTGATTTATCAGAACAGATTTCTACTGCTGGTAAGGAAGCATCTGGTACTGGTAATATGAAGTTTCAAATGAATGGTTCTTTAACTATTGGTACACTTGATGGTGCCAACGTAGAAATACGTGATCTTGTCGGTGAAGAGAACTTTTTCCTCTTTGGTAATGATGAAAAAGGAATAGCAGATCTCTGGGCAAATGGATATGAACCTAAGAATTATATGAGTCCAGAAGTATGGGAAGCAATTAATCTTGTTAAGGGTGGTCATTTTAGTAATGGTGATAAAGATACTTTCAAACCACTTTTAGATAATCTATTGAATCATGATCCTTTCTGCGTGATGGCTGACTTCTCGGATTATTGTGATGCTCAGGATAGGGTAAGTAGTGCATGGAAGGATTGGAAGAATTGGCAGCGTATGTCATTAATAAATGTTGCAAGGTCTGGTTTCTTCTCCTCTGATCGTTCTATTAGGGATTACTGTAATAGAATTTGGGGTATACCGAACTAGCATTTTTGGGGGTTTGTGCTATAAATAGGTATGGATGCCTTCGGGGTCCACACAACACAAACTCGCTTTTAAAGGAGCTACTATCATGGGTAACCTAGCCAGGTATCACGCTGCAAATCTTCCTGACTTGCTAGAGAAGATCAATAGGAACAGCATAGGATTAGATGATTATCTCAATAGATTTTGGGATGATAATACTTCTTCCAACTATCCACCTTATAATTTAGTACAAGTAAGTAATGTCGAATCGAGACTCGAAATCGCCCTTGCGGGGTTTAAGAAAGCTGAAGTATCCGTCTATACGGAGTTTGGAAAACTATCTGTGGAAGGCAAAAAAGAAGAATCAAAAAATGATGGAGAATTTGTCCACAAAGGATTGGCCCAAAGGTCCTTTACCAGACAATGGACGCTCGCCGACGATACAGAGGTACGATCCGTCAGCTTTAACGACGGACTCCTCGTGGTCGAACTGGGAAAAATAGTTCCAGATCATCATGCAAGAAAAGACTATCTGTGATATAATCTAATTAAAAATGGATTATAAATCGTCAGGAGTTGATATTGAGGCAGGAAATGCCTTTGTAGAAAGACTCAAAGAAAAAGCCCCCACTATTGGGGGCTTTAATGGTATGATGAGAGTTCCTTATGGATATGAGAAACCTGTGTTGGTTTCTGGTGCTGATGGTGTAGGTACTAAACTTAATATAGCATCTATTGCTATGGACTATACAACTATAGGTGAAGACCTAGTTGCTATGTGTGTTAATGATGTTATCTGCAGTGGTGCTAAACCATTATACTTTTTAGATTATGTTTCTACTAAGAAGATAGATGATAATGTTGCTGACATTATGGTGGGTATTCTTAAGGGATGTGAGATAGCAGAGATGGAACTATTAGGTGGAGAGACTGCTGAACACTTTAGACAAACATACTATGATCTGGCGGGATTTTGTACTGGTATAGTAGAAGAAAATGAGATTGTAGATGGGAGGTTGATTAAACCAGGAGATAAGGTAATTGGTTTACCAAGTAGTGGATTGCATAGTAATGGATATACTTTGATTAATGATATGTTATGGAGGCATAAGATTTTTTATAAAGAACACCCAGAGTTACTTACACCAACTACAATTTATTGGCCACAAGTTAAAAAGTTAATGGATGAGATACCTATTCTTGGTATGGCACATATTACTGGTGGTGGCATACCTGAGAATTTACCACGTTGTTTGCCAAAAGGTTTGAGAGTAGAGGTGGATTATAATTCTTGGGAACGTCCGGAGATCTTTAATGTTATTCAAGAGGCAGGTGAGATAGAAGATGAAGAGATGAGAAAAGTATTCAATCTTGGAATAGGATTTTGTTTGATTATTCCATCAGAGATTGAGATGGATGGTGTTATTGGTAAAGTTGTGGTAGAATAGATAGAGGTAAAGAGTAAAAATGACTGTTAAATTAGCCTTATTAAAATCAGGAGAGGATGTTATTGCTGACATTCAAGAGATGCTTCTTGATGAAAAGGTTGTGGGATATTTTTTTGAAGATCCTTGTGTGGTTAAAGTTTTAGCAAAAGATGGTGGTGATGTTGGGAAAACTCCCTGCCAGTTGCAATTAACTCCTTGGATGCCATTAACAAATGATAAAAAGATTCCTATGGCTGCTGATTGGGTTATAACTATTGTGGAGCCAATGCCTCAATTAAAAAAAATGTATGAAGAAGGAGTTTTAAAAGATGGCGGACAAGATGATCAAAGTAGTAGCATTGACGACGACTCAACATCTGTTGATCAGTGAGGTTGTAGAAGTTGCTGCAGTGGATATTGGACAACCAGATTGTAAATTGGTTAATCCATTTGTTATTAATACTGAATCTGGTCAAACTATTTTAGAACCATGGCTAATTGATATTACAAGAGATGATGTATTCATGATTAGTTCTGATAAGATACTAACTCTATGCGAACCAACTCCTACATTGTTGGAGAAGTATCTAGATCTTATTAAAGAATGATCCAACCGATTTTTTCTAATAACTTTTATTCTTTAATTTCTGCTCCTAATAAGGATGAAATTTTTGAAACATTAAAAAATATAAAAGTGGATCGTAAGGCCACTGATAAAATTAGCTGGAATGCTGCTTGTGAGGTAGAAGTAGAGGTTTTAGATAAACATTCCTGTGCAGATTTTCTTCTTCCATCAATAAACATGTTTCTTTCTGAGATGGGATGTGGGAATAAAAGAGTACCATTTCAATTATTGGCCATTTGGAAAAATACTTATCATAAAGGAGGTTTTCAAGAATTACATGACCATATAGGTGGGGATGGAGTTAGTGAGTGTCATTTATCCGGGTGTTTCTTTTTAGAAGATTTTGACCCAAATGGCGGAAAATTTTATTTTTACAATAGACATCTGTCAGAACTTAATAGCGTATGGAGGGCGTTTAGGGAAGCTGCAGATCATGTATATGCATCCCATGTAATAGAACCAAAAGCAGGAGATATGATATTTTTTCCTTCTTATATGCTGCATGGAGTTACTGTACATCCCTTAAGGAAACCAAGAAGAACTCTTTCTTTTAATATTCAGATGATGGTATGAGATTTTACACTAATGTTCAATTGATTGGTAATCAGTTCCTTGTAAGGGGAGTTGAGAATGGGAAGAGGTATGAGCATAGGGATGAGTTTTTTCCAACGTTATTTGTTAAATCTAAAGCAAAGGCTAAATATAAAACGTTGAGTGGAGAATCAGTTGAACCTATCAATCCGGGAACGGTTAGAGAGTGTAGAGAGTTCTATAAAAGATATGAGGACATCGAGAACTTTGAGATATATGGCCATGACCGCTACATTTACCAGTATATTTCAGAGAAATATCCCGAGGATGAGATTAAGTTTGACATCACTCAAATTAAACTTGTTACTTTGGATATTGAGGTTGCGTCTGAGCAAGGGTTCCCTGATGTTGAATCGTGTGAGGAAGAGATCCTTGCTATTAGTATACAGGACTATACAACAAAGCAGATCATCACTTGGGGAGTTAAGCCGTTTCAGAATGATCGTAAGGATGTAACATATCATCATTGTCCTACTGAGTATGATCTGTTAAATCATTTTATTAATTATTGGATGCAAGATGTTCCAGATGTAATTACTGGGTGGAACATTCAACTATATGATATACCTTATATTTGCAAGCGTCTTAGGAGGGTGCTTGGTGAGAAATTAATGAAGCGTATGTCACCCTGGGGACTCTGTAGTGAGGGTGAAATACATCTTATGGGACGTAGGCACACTACCTTTGATGTGGGTGGTGTATGTCAATTAGACTATTTGGATCTCTATAAGAAGTTTACTTATAAGGCACAGGAATCATATCGTCTTGATTATATTGCGAGTGTGGAATTGGGTCAGAAGAAGTTAGATCACTCAGAGTTTGATACCTTTAAAGATTTCTATCATAAGGGTTGGCAGAAGTTTATTGAGTATAATATTGTTGACGTAGAACTGGTTGATCGTCTTGAAGACAAGATGAAATTGATTGAATTGGCACTCACTATGGCGTATGATGCTAAAGTGAACTATAATGATGTCTTCTATCAAGTACGGATGTGGGATAACATCATTTATAATTACTTGAAGAAAAGGAATATTGTTATTCCTCCTAAAAATAAATCTACTAAATCGGAGAAATACGCAGGAGCTTATGTTAAGGAACCGAAACCAGGACGCTATGATTGGGTTGTCTCTTTTGACCTTAATAGCTTGTATCCTCATCTTATTATGCAATATAACATCTCCCCGGAGACCCTCATCGAGGCTAGATGTCCCAGCGCGAGCGTTGAGAGGTTTCTAAACAAAGAGGTAGAGATTGGTAGTGAGTATGCCACTTGTGCTAATGGAGCACAGTATAGGAAGGATGTAAGAGGATTTCTTCCAGAGTTGATGGATAAGATGTATGGTGATAGAGTAGTCTTTAAGAAGAGAATGCTTGCTGCTAAACAGGAATATGAGAAGACCCCGACTAAGGCACTTGAGAAGGAGATTGCACGGTGCAACAATATTCAGATGGCAAAGAAGATATCACTTAACTCTGCTTATGGTGCTATCGGCAATCAGTACTTTAGGTATTACAAACTTGCTAATGCCGAAGCCATTACTCTGTCTGGCCAAGTATCCATTCGTTGGATAGAGAATAGAATGAATCAAAAGATCAATAAGATCTTAAAAACTGAGGGTGTTGATTATGTTATTGCTTCTGATACCGATTCCATTTATCTTAACTTGGGTCCTTTGGTTGAACGTGTATACGAGGGGAGAGAGAAAACTAATGAGGGCGTTGTCACGTTCCTTAATAAGGTCTGTGAGATGGAATTCGAGCCTTTTATTGAAAGTTCTTACCAAGAACTGGCCAACTACGTAAACGCATATGACCAGAAGATGGTCATGGCAAGAGAGAACATTGCTGATCGTGGTATATGGACTGCTAAGAAAAGATATATTCTAAACGTATGGGATAGTGAAGGAGTTAGGTATGAAGAACCTAAGTTAAAGATGATGGGTATTGAAGCAGTTAAATCCTCAACCCCTGCACC
>VTLG01003612.1_pt1 | contig 21678 bp, 22 predicted proteins | sample 4694571 | NCBI WGS metagenome assembly VTLG01 (sample SAMN12604809, study PRJNA352737) | marine metagenome | biome: ENVO:00000447; feature: ENVO:00000209|ENVO:00000569|ENVO:01000036; material: ENVO:00002151; isolation source: viral sequences binned using virsorter ... | reverse complement strand
GGGATATGACAAAAGTATTCCCAACATTAAAAGATGATTGGGGTATTTATATGCCTGAAGTAAAATATCTATCACCTGAACCATTAGTAGATTATAATAATTTAAGTCTTACTAGTTTTCCTAATGTTTATTTTGTAGGTGACGCCTTATCAGCAAGAGGTATAACAGTATCAGGAGCACAAGGTACTTATGTTGCTGAAAGTATGTTAAAAAATTAAAAAATATGAATGAACACCATAAAAAATTAAAAAAAGATGGAGCTATATACCATTTATTAAGAGATATAGCAACTAAAGAATATAGAATTCATAATTGGGATGGACCTGCAATTGAACCTGTTGATAAAGATTGTAAAGTAAAAAGAGCATGGTATATAAATGGTATAGAGTATAATAAAGATGATTGGCAAGCTATGAGAAAAGGAAGAGAAGGATTACCTCCTAGCAAACAAAAATCACCAAAAGGTTCAACAAATAGAGCGTAATATGAGAGAACACACATTACAAGCAATGCCTTATAAAGGTGAAATGCATAAAAAAGCATGGGGTCATGAATTATGGATTATTAATAATGAACTTTATTGTGGTAAATTATTAGTTTTTAAAAAAGACAAGAAATTTTCAATGCATTTTCATTTATTAAAAGATGAAGCTTGGTATATTTCTAAAGGTAGATTTGAATACACTTATATAGATACTGAAACATCTAAAGAAATAAAAGTAGTAGTTAGAGAAGGTGATTGTATTCATTTAATGCCAGGACAACCTCATCAAATGTTGGCTCTTGAAGAAGGGAGTTGTATATTTGAAATATCAACCCAACATTTTGACAGTGATAGTTATAGAGTTAAACCAGGATCATCACAATTAGATCCAGAAGATATAGAATTTTAATATGAAAATAGGTTTTTGTGGAACAATGAGTGTAGGTAAAACTACATTAGTAAATGCTTTAAAAAAAGATAAAACATTTAAAAAATATAAATTTGCTACAGAACGTAGTAAATATTTAAGTTCATTAGGTATCCCTTTAAATACAGACAGTACTTTAAAAGGTCAATTAGTATTTGCAGCTGAAAGAGCAGCTGAATTAATGCAAGAAAATATGATAACTGATAGAACAGTTATTGATGTTATAGCTTTTAGTAATTTATCTAAACAAATGAATGAAGATGAAAAGGATATTATTGAAGATATGTTATTTTATCTTATACAAGATTATGATATAATATTCCATATAGATGATCTTAGTATTCCTATTGAAGATAATGGAATTAGAGAAACTGATAAAGAATATAGAGAAAAAATTGCTAAAGAAATTGAGGGTATATTAGAAGAATATGGGTCACAATGTAAAAAATTAGTTAAAATTTCTGGGTCAACTGAAGAACGTGTGAATCAGGTGAAAGCTTCACTTTCTTTATGATATTTATAACAAAAATTTCGATATGAAAAAATCAGAATTAAAAACAGCAATTAGAGAAGAAATAATATCAGTATTATCTGAGGCATCCCAAGAAGATATAGACGCTCAATCAGACCTAAATAAAGAAATGGAAGGTACTCTTGAATTGACAAAAGATATCAATAAAGAACTTCAAGAAGCAAGTGATGAGGATATTGAAAAACAACAAGAATTAATTAAAGCTTTAGAAGATACTAAAGCAGCGGTTGATGAATTAATACCAAAAGCAGAAGAAACTCCATTGGCTGAAGAGGAAGAGGAACCAACGGCATCTCAATTAAAAGGAGATTCTGTTTCTACATTGGCTTCTAAACTACAAGATACATCAACTGAACTTAAAAAAACATCAAAGAAGTATAAAGAAACTACTGATGAAAAAGAAAAAGCAGAATTGATGAATAGGTTAAAAGAATTAACATCTATAAAAAAAGAAATAGAATCATTATTAGAACATAAAAAATAATATATGAAAAAAATTTGGAAAATTTTACTAGGTATTGGAGCAATAATAGTTGGTATTTTAGCATTTTCAAGTAAAGGAAGTAAAAAGCAATTTAAGAAAGATCTTAAAGATAATAAAAAGAAAATAAAAGATACTCAAGCTAAAACAAAAAAGCTTGAAAAGGAAAAAAAAGTTATTAAAGAAAAAGTTAAAAAAACTGATGCAAAAATAAATAAAACAAAAGCAAAAGTTAAATCAACAAAATCAGCGAAAAAAACTATTACTGATTTTAAGAAAAAATATAAAAAATGAAAAAATACATTTTATTATTATTATTTACTCTTATATCATTAGTATGTCTTGGTCAAGATAAAATTGTTAAAATCCCACAATCAGAATTAGATGCTTTCTTTTTAGCAGTTGATACATTAGAACAACAAGATTCAATTAAAACCATTTTAATAAAAGATTTAGAACTTCAAATTAATAATTTAAAAACTCTAAATCTAAAAAATGATACAATTATACTTAACAATTTACACGAAATAATTTTATTAAACGACCAGATTAATTTATACTCAGATAGGTTAAAAATTACTGATAGATGGTATAATAAAAGGTGGTTTGGTATAGTTGTGGGTGTTGTAGGTACATCAACAGTTGTGTATCTAGCAGGACAATTAAACTAAACCATAATGGCCCAGGATTTAAAGAAAATAATAAGACAAGAATATATAAAATGCGCTAAAGATCCAGTACATTTTATGAGAAAGTATTGTTATATTCAACATCCACAAAGAGGAAGAATCCAATTTAATTTATATCCATTTCAAGAAAGAGTATTAGGTAAATTTAAAGAAAACCCATATTCAATAATTCTTAAATCTAGACAATTAGGCATTTCAACATTAACGGCTGCTTATTCTTTATGGACTATGTTATTTCATAAAGATAAAAATGTACTTTGTATAGCAACAAAACAAGAAACAGCTAAAAATATGGTTACTAAGGTAAAATTTATGTATGAAAATTTACCTTCTTGGTTAACTATAGATTATATAGAAAATAATAAATTAACATTAAGATTAACAAATGGTTCACAAATCAAAGCAACATCAGCATCAAGTGATGCAGGTAGATCTGAAGCCGTTTCTTTATTGTTAATTGATGAAGCTGCTTTTATTGAAAATATAGGAGAGATTTGGGCATCAGCTCAACAAACATTAGCAACTGGAGGGGGATGTATTGCTTTAAGTACACCTTATGGAACAGGGGGATGGTTCCACCAAACATGGGTTAAAGCAGAATCTAAAGAAAATGAATTTTTACCTATTAAACTACCTTGGTTTGTTCACCCTGAAAGGGATCAAGAATGGAGAGATAGACAAGATGAATTATTAGGTGATCCTAGAATAGCAGCACAAGAATGTGATTGCGATTTCAGTACATCAGGAGATATAGTATTTTATTCTGAATGGTTAGAATTTATAAAAGAAACAACAGTTAAGGATCCAATGGAAAGAAGAGGAGCTGATCAAAATCTATGGGTTTGGGAAGCAGCAGATTATTCAAGAGAATATATGGTAACTGCAGATGTAGCTAGAGGTGATGGAAAAGATTTTTCAGCAGCTCATGTAATAGATATTGAAACCAATACACAGGTTGCAGAATATAAGGGCCATATGCCCCCTAAAGAATTTGGTTACTTTTTAGTTGGGTTGGCATCTGAATATAATAATGCTTTATTAGTAGTTGAAAATGCTAACATAGGTTGGGCTACATTAGATGCTATTATAGAAAGAGGATATAGAAATTTATACCAATCTCCAAAGTCAGATCACTATACAGCTGAATCTTACCTAAAGGTATATGAAGGAAATTCAGAAATGACACCAGGGTTTACTATGTCAATGCGAACACGACCTTTATGTATAAATAAATTTAGAGAGTTTGTAGGAGATAGAAGTGTAACTATTCGTTCAAAACGTTTATTAGAAGAAATGAAAGTGTTTGTTTGGAAAAGTGGGAGACCAGAAGCTCAAACAGGTTATAACGATGACTTGGTTATGTCATTTGGAATTTGTATGTTCCTACGTGACACTTCATTGAAGTTTCAACAACAAAGTTTAGATAGAGCAAGAGCAGCATTAAGTAGTGTAAAAAGTAATAAAATAGAATATAGTGGGGGATACAATGCAAGTAATGTAGAAAACCCATACCAATTTAACATTGGAGGAGGAAAAAGTGAAAACATAGATTGGTTAATAAGATAATATTTATAAAAAAATAAAACATGGCAAATACAAGTTTATTTTCAAGATTAAGAAGATTATTTTCAACAGATGTAATTATCCGTAATGTAGGAGGTAATGAACTTAAAGTATTTGATTTCGATAAAATACAACAATCAGGACAAATAGAAACTAATTCTTTAGTAGATAGATTTAATAGAATATTTACTAATGCCCCATCTTCATTATATGGTCAACAAAATAATTTTAATTATCAAACATTAAGACCAGTTCTTTATTCAGAATATGATGCAATGGATACAGATGCTATTATAGCATCGGCCTTAGATATTGTAGCAGATGAAGCTACATTAAAAAATGATATGGGAGAAGTTCTCCAAATTAGAAGTGCTGATGAAGATATTCAAAAAATATTATATAATTTATTTTATGATGTGTTAAACATAGAATTTAATTTATGGCCTTGGATTCGTAACATGTGCAAGTATGGTGATTTCTTTTTAAAATTAGAAATAGCAGAAAAATTTGGGGTATATAACGTTATACCATATACAGCATTTCATATAGAAAGATTAGAAGGAACAAACCCTGAAAATCCAAATGAGATTAGATATAAATTTCTGCCAGATGGAGTAGCAGCTTCAAGTTATGGTTATTACAATGTTCCAAATTCAGCAGATCAAGCTAACGCTTTATTTTTTGATAATTATGAAATGGCTCATTTTAGATTATTAACTGATGTTAATTTCTTACCTTACGGAAGATCATATATAGAACCAGGTCGTAAACTATTTAAACAATATACTCTTATGGAAGATGCTATGTTAATTCATAGAATAGTAAGAGCACCTGAAAAAAGAATATTCTATATGAATGTTGGTTCTATTCCTCCTAATGAAGTGGATGCATTTATGCAAAAAACATTAGATAAATTAAAACGTACTCCTTTTATGGATGGTGATACGGGTGAATATAATTTAAAATATAACATGCAAAACATTTTAGAAGATTTTTACATTCCTATAAGAGGTAATGATACTGCTACTAAAATAGAAAATTTAAATGGGCTACAATGGGACGGGATAACTGATGTTGAATATCTAAGAGACAAATTATTTGCTGCTCTTAAGGTACCTAAAGCATTTATGGGTTATGATGAAAACACAGATGGAAAAGCAACATTGGCTGCTCAAGATATTAGATTTGCAAGAACAGTAGAGCGTATACAAAGAATAGTAGTATCTGAACTTTACAAGATAGCAATAGTTCACTTATACACTCAGGGTTATAGAGATGAACAATTAGGTAATTTTGAATTATCACTTACTACACCTTCAATTATATATGACCAAGAAAAAATAGCTTTAATGACAGAAAAAATGACATTAGCTCAAGCTATGATGGATAGTAAAATTATCCCATCTGATTGGATTTATGAAAACATATTCCACTTTAGTGAAGATGAATATGAAGAATATAGAGATTTAATAAGAGAAGATCAAAAAAGAGCATTTAGAAACGCCCAAATAGAAGCAGAAGGAAATGACCCAGTGGAAACAGGAGAATCTTATGGTACACCTCATGATTTAGCTTCATTATACGGTAAAGGAAGAATGTATTCTGATCCATCTGATGTACCAGCAGGTTATGATGAAGATAATGAAAAATCTGTATTAGGCAGACCAAAAGAAAAAATGACAAAAAGAAATACTCAAGATGATAATTTTGGTAAAGATAGATTAGGTGTTAAAGGAATGAAGAAAGATTCTAATGATACCACAGATTTAGGTTTAACTTTAGAAGCTAATTCTCATATTCAAAGGTTAAAGAATACATTATCAAAAATACCAATTAATAAAAAACAAATAGTATTTGAGGAAAAAAATAAAGAAGGATCACTTTTAGATGAATCAAATATAAAGGAGTAATAATTTTACCATATTTATAAAAAAATCAATATTGATGTATATAAAACACTCAAAATATAAAAATACTAGTATCTTATTTGAAATTTTAGTTCGCAAAATAACAGCGGATACTTTAGCAGGAAAAGAATCCCCAGCAGTTAATACTTTAAAAAAATATTTTGTTAATACTGAAATTGGAAAAGAATACAAATTATGTGAAATGGTATTTAAATCCAAGAGTGTAGATAATAATAAAGCAAATGCTATACTTTCTACAGTATTAGAATCATCTAAAAATTTAAACAGAACACTGTTAAGAAGAGAAAAATATAATTTAATCAAAGAAATAAAAGAGAATTATAATATAGATAGGTTATTTAAAACAAAAATTAATGATTATAAAGCTCAAGCATCTCTTTATACTTTATTTGAAATAACAAACACACAAAAAGCGATAGATCCTAATCAAATTATTGATAATAAGGTAACAATTTTAGAACATTTAACTAAATCAGAAGTTGATAAAGAAAATGTTAGAAAAGATATTATAGAAGAATATAAATCATATGATAAAGATCTTCGTATTTTAACTTACAAAATTTTATTAGAAAGATTTAATGATAAGTATTCTAATTTAACCTCTAAACAAAAACAAATTTTAAAGGAATTTATAAACTCAGTTGATAACACTTCTAATTTAAAAGAATTTTATAATAATGAGATAAAAATAATTCGAGAAGATGTTATAAAACATCTTAGATCTACAAAAGATGAGATTACAAGAATTAAACTTAAAGAAGTAAGAAAACTTATTAAAGAAGTTAGTAAAAGACAAACTATTAAAAGTGATCATTTAGTTGATTTACTCCAATACCACAGTCTTGTGGATGAATTAGATAAAGTAAATGGGTAATCTTAAATATAAATTAACAGAAAAGGTTGAATTTATTGAACCTAGATCCGAAAAAGAAGCCCAAGAAAAAAAAGAAGGTTGGGCTGAAGGGATAGTTTATGTTGATGATGAAAGAATTCCACCTGAATTTTTAAAAAAAATAGAAGCAAAATATGGTCCTATTTCTAAAGGAAGCTACTTTACTAATAATTTTTCAACATATTGGGAAAAACTAGCACCTGATTATAAAGGAGAAGTAGATAAAGGATACATATCAGTATCAAATAGCTATCAACTTCCTAATTTTGCTAAAATATTTAAAGGATTTACTGAAATGAATGATAATATAGAATTCATTAGTAGAAATAAGGATGTAAAAAATGATAATAATATTCAAGCAATTTTTCAAGAATTTAAAGATATATTTAACAAATATCGTACACATTTAAGAAAAACATATCCAGCAGAGTATGAATTAATTTTAAAATCAGGAGGGTTAATAGGTAAATTAGGTGGAGGAATAGAAGAAATGTCAACAACAGGAGGAGGGGCAGGAGCAGCTACATTTACCCCGGGTACAGGAGCACAATATGCTACACCGTTTGCTTTTAGAAAAAAAGGTAAAAAAGCAGATGATAAAGCTTATAAAGAATTAGGATTTAAACAAGTTAAAGAAAACAAAAACCCAGGTGCTACTTTAGGACCAGGTCCTAAAGCAAGTGAAGATGGAGTTAAAGATAACTACTATGTAAAAAATTTTAAATATAAATTAGTTCCTAAAAATAAAAAAGGCACATATGTACAAAAAGGATCAGGATTAGAAGTAAAAAATTTATTTGAAGGCACAACAGATGATTTTCAAAAAAAAAGGATAAGTGCATTTGATGACATTGAACAGGAATTAAACCATATTTATAAAATGATATCAAACGCTAAAAATGAGACAGCTGAGTATTATAAAGAAAATCCTGGCTCATATAATGTTGTTAAACCAACAGATTTAGTAACAGATTATTTAAAAGATATTAAAAAATTATTAAAAGGTGAAGAATAATGAGAAAAACAACTCTACAAGAACATTATAACTTAATAAAAGAGGGAAAAGGTAATAAAGAAATCTTTTTAAAAGAAGCAAAATCACAATTCCCTAACTTAATTAGTAAAGTTGCTACTTACAACCAGGCTACAACTAGATTAAAACAAAAAAGTATCATTAGTGAAAGCATATTAGGATTAGGAGTAGTATCAACACAAAAACAAAACCCAGATTGGTTTAAGATATTTGAAGAAAAGTATAAAGGATGGAGTCCTAAAGAAAAATCACCTGATAATTTAAATGGTGAAGAATTTTTACAAGGATATTATACTGAAATGAAAAATCCTAAAAATGCAAATAAAACTATACAACAAGTAAAAGATATAGTTGCTAAAAATATGTTTAAAAATCCATTATATTATGTTGAAAAAGCTCAATTTGGTATTGAAGGAATTGGTTATTCTAAAAATGAACCAGGATTAAAAGTAACCCAAATAAAAGGAAAACATGTAAGTAGTGGTTATGGTGATTCTTCAAAATCAAAAGTAAAACCAGGAAATCCAGGTACAGGATTTCTCCCATTAAAAGAAAATAAAAACCCTAATAAAATAAACGATATGATATCATTAATAAATTTACTTAACGAAAGTGGTAAACCAAAAAAAGTAAGAGAACTTAATATTAAAGAAAGAATTAAAGAAATAGAAAAAAGAGGATCAGTAGCTGCTTTAGAAGCAAAAATGAATGCTATTGAAGAAGAAATTGGTTTAAGAGAAGGAAAATTAAGAACAGTTAGTGAAAATGAAGCAATAGCTGAATTTGTTAACCCTACAAGAGTTAATGAAATTAAAAAAGAAATAAAAGAATTAACAAGAGCAAATGCTAAATATGGTAAAATGTATGAAAGAATGACAGGTAAAGCTTTTGTTAGAACTGAAGTAGTAGGTGAAACTGATATTAATGAAGATAGTAATACTAATTCTAACGACAATTCTAATAATAACTCAAATAGAGGCAGTAATGAAGGACCACAAGGTTATTCAGGTCAACAAAAATTTTCAAAGAAAAAATAAATAAATATGTCTAAACAAGTACTTGTTGAAACTTTATCATTTATACCAACTCCTATATCTTTAACTGAAGGAAAAAGGGAAAAAAATGGAAACCCATTAGTTAAAGGTATTTTAGCTACTGTTGAAGTTAAAAACGGAAATGGAAGATATTACTCAAGAGATTTATGGGAAAGGGAAATAGACAAGTATAATGAGGTTATCAAAGAAAATAGAGCAGTAGGTGAATTAGATCATCCTGACTCTTCTGTTATAAATTTAAAAAACGTATCGCATACTGTAAGAGACTTAGGATGGGATGGAGATAATATAATGGGTACAATCGAAATCCTTCCAACACCATCAGGTAATATTTTAAAATCACTTATTGATAATAATATAACAGTAGGAGTTTCATCTAGGGGGATGGGCACATTAAAACCAATGGGTGAAGTACAAGAAGTACAAGATGATTTTGAATTATTATGTTGGGATTTTGTTTCAACACCATCTAACCCAGGTTCTTATATGGCCTTACAAGAGGGAAAACAACTAAATACAACTCAAAATAAATATCATAAAGTAAATTCTATTATTACTGAAATACTTTGTGCACAAGGAAATTGTCCAATTCTTTAATTTTAAAGAATCTTCATATACGTATTATCGTAAATATGTTATTTTCTATATAACATTCAAATAATTAATAATTCTATTACGTTTCTTAATAAACGTATTTTCCAAACAAAATTTTAGGAACAATGAGTAAAAACAGAGATTTTTTAAAGGAGGCTATTGCCGACGCTAAAGCTGTTAAGGAATCAGCTATAGCAAATGCCAAAGCTGCATTAGAAGAATCTTTTACACCAAAACTAAAATCTATGCTAGCGCAAAAGATTGAAGAAATGGACACAGTAAAAGAAGATGAAGATGTAGAAGAAGCAAAAAAATATGAGGAGGATGGAATCGAAGAAAAAATGTCAAATCCAGTAATGCGTAAAGGTTTAAAAGGTGACAATGCTGAAGAGCTTGAAACTGAAAAAATGCGCGAACTAGATGAGATGTCTTTAGATGAGATTTTATCTGAATTAGAAGGTGAAATAAAAGAAGATGCTCGTACAGACGCTGAGGAAGAAGGCTACAAAGACGGTATTAAGGACGAAAAAGAGGACTTGAAAGAGGACGAACGTACTGATGCTGAAGAAGAAGGCTATGAAGACGGTGAAAAAGACGAGAAAGAGGATCTTGAAGGTGAAGTAGATGATGAAGAAATTGATCTAGAAAACTTAACTGACGATGACCTTAAAGATTTTATTTCAGATGTAATCGGAGATATGGTAGCAGCTGGCGAATTAGAAGCCGGAGGTGACCCAGTCGAAATAGTTGATGATGAAGAAGAAGTTTCAGTAGATGTCGAAGACGTAGAAGTTGAAGACGAAGTTGAAACAGATATTGAAGTCACAGCTGAAAATAAGAGGACAGATGCTGAAGAAGAAGGATACAAAGACGGATTAAAAGACGGGAAAGCAGATGCCGAAAAAGCTATTAAGAAGATTAAACTACAAGAGAAAGATTTAACTGAAGCTTATAACACAATTAAAGCTCTTAAATCTCAACTTAATGAAATTAATTTACTTAACGCTAAATTGTTATATTCAAATAAGATTTTTAAATCAAAATCACTAACTGAATCACAAAAAGTTAAAGTATTAGCTTCTTTTGACAAAGCTACAACAGTTAAAGAAACGAAACTAGTTTACGAAACATTAAGTGAAGGTCTTAAGTCTAAAAGACGACCTGTAACTGAAAACGTAATTGGTAGAGCTTCTAAAGCTACAAAAGCAACAGTTAAAAGAACTAAACAACCTATTGTTGAATCAAATGAAATGGTTGAAAGGTTTAAAAAACTTGCAGGTATAATTTAGTTTAATTTTTAATTTAATAAAATATTTTTAACATGAGTCAATTAAATTCTCTTTTAGAAAGTGCTAATCCATACAAGTCGTTACAAGGTGACGCCGCGAGATTAGCAGGCAAGTGGTCCAAAACAGGTCTACTTGAAGGTTTGGGCTCTGAGACAGACAAAAATAATATGTCTATGATCTTAGAAAACCAAGCAAAACAATTAGTTACTGAGGAAAGTAACACAGGTGGAGGATCTGGTGCTGGTACGTTTAGTCCAGGAACAGGTGCTCAATGGGCAGGAGTTGCTTTACCATTGGTAAGAAAAGTATTTGGTCAAATTGCAGCAAAAGAATTTGTTTCAGTTCAACCAATGAACTTACCTTCTGGTCTAGTATTCTTTTTAGATTTCCAATATGGAACGGATGATAAAGATTACAAACGTCCATTTACAAAAGGATCTTCACTTTATGGTGATAGTGTTGCTGGTGCAATTCCAGATTTTTATGGAGACACAGGATTTGGTAACACAAATACAGGTGGTCTTTATGGTCCTGGTAGATTTGGATATTCTGTTAACTTTACAGGATCTAAATTAGCTAATGCTAATGTTGATACTTCTTCATTTGCAGGTGCAGGTGCTATTTCAGGTGATTATTGGTATTCATTATTAGATGCAGATGCAGATTTTAAAAATACTACTCAATCATTATCTATAGCATTCGTTCACACAGGTGGTTTATCAACTCAGAAATGGGATAAAGAAGCAGTTTCTTCTTTTTACCTATCTGGTTCAACCGGTAAGGGTCCAGCTATGTCTGAACAGTATGCACAATTTACTAGAGTTACACAATCATTAGTATCAGCTAACGAAAGTATTATGTTCGTAATAGCTGAAGATACAGTTAACCCAGCAGGTGATGACTTACACATTTATTATTCACTTCAACCAACAGATTCTGATAGAGGTGATTTTGAACAAGGAAATACAAATTTGAATGCAAGAAATAGTACAATTCAAATCCCTGAAATCAATGTTCAAATGAAGAGTGAAGCTATTGTAGCTAAAACTCGTAAGTTGAAAGCAGTATGGACTCCTGAGTTCGCTCAAGACCTTAATGCTTACCATTCATTAGATGCTGAAGCTGAATTAACTTCAATTATGAGTGAATATATTTCACTTGAAATTGATCTAGAAATTCTAGAAATGTTACTTCAATCTGCAGCAGCAGGTGATGAGTATTGGGATGCAACAAACAATGTATCTATAAATGCAACAGGTGTGTTAAATGCTGACTTAGGGTTCTATAACTCTCAGGGACAGTGGTTCCAAACTTTAGGAACTAAATTCCAAAAGTTAAGTAACATCATTCACCAGAAGACACTTAGAGGAGGTGCTAATTTCTTAGTATGTTCTCCAACTGTTGGTACTATCTTAGAATCAATTCCAGGATATGCTAGTAATTCAGATGGTGATGTAACAAAAGCATCTTACGCATTTGGTGTTCAAAAAGCAGGAGCTATTAATAATAGATATACTGTTTACAAGAACCCATATATGAAAGAAAATGCAGTATTAATGGGCTATAGAGGTGGTCAATTCTTGGAAGCTGGTGCAGTGTTTGCTCCATACATTCCATTAATTATGACTCCACTAGTATATGAGCCAGATACCTTTACACCAAGAAAAGGTCTCTTGACTCGATACGCGAAGAAAATCGTTAGACCAGAATTTTACGGTAGAGTCTTTGTAAGTGGTTTAAATACTTTATAATATTATTTAGTATTTAATTATTAAGAGCCCCGCATTAGCGGGGCTTTTTTTATTTAATTTGGTTAACTAACTAATAGTTAGTATATGTATAACCGTAATTAAAAATAAAAATTATGAAAGAGACACCATCTCAGTTGCCGTTTCCAAGTTTTGTTATGAATTTCCCATTTTCATTTTCAACAGATAATCCAAATAATATATGGATGCAAGAAATGTCCTCTGAACAATTAGAAGTAAATAGAGGTAAAGCTTATAAACAATTTATGGACTTATATAATTTCGTATCAGGTGCGGGATTTGTAGTTAATTTACCAAGTCATGGTAATAAATTTCAAGATTTAGTATATGTTGCTAATATGGGAATATTTCTTCCTCATATAAAAGATAGTAATGAAATTATTATGTCTAACTTTACATCACCTCCTAGACAAGGTGAAGAATTAGTAGGAAAACCATTTTTTGAATTAATGAATTATAATACTCATGATTGTCCTTATAAATTTGAAGGAGAAGCAGACTTAAAATATTTATATGGTAATAATTTTATAGGAGGATACGGTATTCGTTCAGAAAAAGAATCTTTTGAATGGATGGAAGAAAAATTTAACATGAATATTATTAAATTAGAGATGGTAGATGAATATCTTTATCATTTAGATTGTAATATTTTTCCACTAACAAAAGAAAAAACTTTAGTATGTCCTGAATTTCATTTAGATGAAGAAATTAAAGAAATAGAAAAAATAACAGAAATAGTTCCAGTAAATTCAGAAGATGTATATAGTGGAATATGTAATTCAGTACGTGTAGGAAACATGATTTTATGTGCTTCAAACATATCTGAATTATCAATAAATGATGAAATGTATGACGGTGAAAAACATAAAATTAACACATTAGAAAAAATATGCTACAACGAAGGTTTAGAACCTATCATATTTAATATATCAGAGTTTATGAAATCAGGTGCTATGTTATCATGTATGATTATGCATTTGAATTATGTTGATTACGAAAGAAGTTTATTATAATGGCACAAAAATTAGAAGATTGGTTAGACTCAGAAGTTGAAGAATTAAGTAAATTACCTGTTGGTGATTTATCAAATACATTCTTTTTTAGGGATCCTATGCGCCCTAATTATATAGATTATCAACATTTTTATTCACCAGCAGATGGAGTAATTTTATATCAAAAAATAATAAAAGATGTAAATGACCCTGTTGTTGAAATAAAAGGAAGAAATTATACATTGCCTGAAGTGGTAGGTGATAAAAATTATAATAAACCTTCCTTAGTTATAGGAATTTTTATGACGTTTTATGATGTTCATATAAATAGAATACCATACTCAGGAGTTTTAAACTTTAAACCATTAGATCCTATTGAGTCTGTAAATAAACCAATGTTAGCTGTTGAAAAAGATATTTTAGAAATGGCTATAAACCCAAATAGTATGGGATATTTGCATTATAATCAAAGGATGTTCAATAAAATTTATTGTCCTAGCATAAATTATTCTTATTATTTAATACAAATAGCCGATGAAGATGTAAACGTAATAGCCCCCTTTGTAAATCATCAATATGAGATGATGGAACAGAATTCAAGATTTTCTCTTATAAGATGGGGTTCACAAGTAGATTTAGTTCTACCATTAGATGAGAGATTTGATTTTGAATTATTGTTAGAAAACGAAATGCATGTGAATGCAGGTTTAGACAAATTAATTAAAATAAATTTCTTAAATAATGACAAAATCTAATATAGAAAAAACACCCCCTAAAGGATCAGTAAGATTTTCACTAACACTTTCACCAGAACAAAAGAAAGCAAAGACTGAAATATTAAAACATCCATTTAATTTTATTGTAGGTAAAGCCGGTAGTGGTAAAACATTATTAGCAGTTCAAGTAGCATTAGATCAATTCTTTAAACGACAATTTAATAAGATAATAATTACAAGACCTACTATATCAACTGAAGATAATGGATTCCTACCAGGATCAGAAAGAGAAAAAATGGAACCTTGGTTAGTTCCTATTAGATCTAATATGAGAAAGATTTACAATAAGCCTCCTATATTAGAAAAAATGGAAAAATCAGAACAAATTGAATTAGTATCTTTAGCTCATTTTAGAGGTAGAACTTTTGATAATAGTGTTGTAATTGTAGATGAATTCCAAAATTTAACAAGATCACAATTAGCAATGGCTATTGGAAGATTAGGTAAAGATAGTAAAATGATATTTTGTGGGGATTCCTATCAAATAGACTTAAAAGATAAAAACTATTCGGCATACCATGATATGGCTAAACTAGTCAATTCCAATTATGTTTATAAAGTAGTATTAGAAGATAGCCACAGACATGATGCTATAGATAATTTGTTAGAATTATTGAACGGCTATCATTAATCTCTGATGATTTTCTTATATTTATAACAAAAAAGTATGGCAGCCGGTATATATAGCTTTACAATAGAACAAGGATCTACTTGGGATCAATATTTAAATATAGCATCAAGCGATAGTAAACCTGTAGACTTATCAGAGTACACAGCAAGTATGCAAATTCGTTCCACTAATACTAAAGCAGGAACTTTATATGCAACTGTAACTTGTTCCATAGAACCTACATCAGGAAGTGAAGATGATCAAGGAGATCCCGTTAGTGGATCTGTAAAATTATTATTAACAGCTGCTGATACAGAAGGATTAAATTTTACAAATGGTTATTATGATATAGAAATAGCAAGCGGTAGCATAGCAGGACCTTTAGTTAGCACTTCTAACGCATTATATACGTCTATAACTACTAATCCTACAGATCAACATGCATACTCTGCAGGTGCTGCTTTCTCAACTACAACAAATGGTAGTGGTGTAGATGCTACTTTAAATTTAACCTTTACTGGAACTAATGGATCAGCTACTTTATCAAATGTAACAGTAGCAACAGTAGGATCAGGTTATAAATGTGGAGATACTTTAACAGTAGCAGCAGCGACTATTAATGCAATAACAACAGGAGCAGGCACAACTGATTTAGTATTTAAATTAATAGAAGATGATATAATAATAACAGCAGATAGGTATGTAGAAAGGTTATTACAAGGAACAATAAGATTATCGAAAGAAATAACGAATATAGCAATATGTTAAAATCATGGCAGAAGTAAAAACAACAAACGCAGTAAATGTAATAGAAGTAGTACAAGCAGGCCCAAGAGGACCTATTTGGAGTGGAGAATTCTCAGGATCTGGTAATTTTACAGGATCCTTATTAATAACAGGTTCTCTAACAGTATCAGGTTCAGGAACACTTTTAAATATAGGACCTTTTAACAATACAGGTTCAATTGATTCATCAGGTTCAATAAATGTAGATGGTTCTGGTTCTTTTATTCATGTAAGCTCAAGTGGAGATATATTAGGAGCAAATATAAGCTCAAGTAATCAAATCCATATTAGTAGCCCAGATCCAAAATTAATATTTTTTGATGAAGGAACAATTGGCCAATTTAAAATCTATAAATCAGCTAAAAATAGTTATTTAGAAAATACTGATTCTAATTTACAAGATTTATACATAAGATCATATTCAGACATGTATAATATAGTAGTAGATGGGGGAAATGGAAATGTTGGAATTGGGTCTGAAGTTGACGATAAAACATCAAAATTATATGTAACAGGAAATATAGAAGCCACTACTAATATAACAGCATCAGGTAATATTAGTGCAAGTGAAGATGTATTTGGTGAAACTGGATCATTTGATCATGTAATAGCAGCAGGACAAATGGAAGCACCTAACTTTGTAGGTAATTTAATAGGTAACGTAGTAGGTAGTGCAACAGGATTAATAGGATCTCCAAGTATTGATGTTACAGATGTATCAGCATCAGGGGATATATTATTTGATGGTAGTAGTGGAACAATAATCGCAAATAAATCATTAGATTTTAGATTCCATAAAGAAACAGGAACTACTGATACTTTTAAAGTAACAAATGAAATAACAGGTAAAACATTATTTGAAGTTAGTGAATTAGGATTAATTGCTTTTGGAACAACAGGAGTAGATGCTAACCTAACAGCAGAAGAAAATATGACCTTTATGTTAGACTATCCGGGTAATAATAGTACAGATTTAAAATATTCTTGGAAAAACTATACAACTACATTAATGGAATTAAGTGAAGGTGGAGATTTAGATGTTCAAAGTGGAAAAATAGAAACAACAGGAGCAATAAATGGGGGTACTATTACAGCAGCAACTGATTTAATTGCTACAACAGCATCATTAAACCATATTAGATCAAAAGGTGATGTAGCAGATGATACTTATATTGAACTTGGTGCGGATAAAATTGAATTTACAGCAGGTGGAGTAAAATTTGGAACAATTAAAGAAGTCACACAGGACATAATAGACATGAATAGTGGATTGGGTGATGTAGATTTTAGAATAAACGGAAATGGTTCTTTTAATGCATTTTTTGTTGAAGCATCAACTAAAAATATAGGTATTAATAAAAGTGATCCTGCTGAAAAATTAGATGTAAGTGGTAATATAAGTGGAAGTGGTAATTTAGTAATAGATGGTAATCTACAAATAGATGGTTCACAAGTTAACTTCAAAAATTTACCTACATCTGATCCAGAAATATTAGGCAGGATGTACACAGATGGTACCCCATCATCAGGTTTTCCTAAAGCAGTAATGATATCAGGTGGTTAATAGTTAAAAAATAAAAATAATATGGCAAATATAAGAACATGGCCCGGCTCATCATCATTTTTCCCAGGAGATACACCTTTTGGGTTTTATGATAATGACCAACAATTTTCCCAAGATGCAGATAAAGTATCAACTTTCTGTGCTCGAAGATTAGGATATCCTTTAGTAGAAGTAGAACTTCAAAATTTAAGTTTTTATGCTGCTTTTGAAGAAGCCGTAACTACTTATGGTAATGAAGTTTATGGATTTAAAGTAAGACAAGATTATTTATCTTTAGAAGGAGCAACAACGGGATCAGAATTAAACCATGCTTTAATAACCCCTAATATGGGTGTTATTGTTAGATTATCTGAACAATATGGTGAAGAAGCAGGAACAGGAGGTAACGTAACTTGGCACTCAGGTTCATTAGCATTAACCGGTAGTCAACAGACTTATAATTTAGACACTTGGGCTACAGATCAGGGTATAACTAGTGGTGATCTTGAAGTTAAACGAATATTTTTCGAACCACCACCAGCTATTGTAAAATATTTTGATCCTTATGCAGGAACAGGAACAGGTATGATGAATATGATGGATTCATTTGGTTGGGGTAATTATTCTCCTGCTATTAATTTTATGTTAATGCCTATTAATTTTGATTTAGCTAAATTACAAGCAATAGAATTAAATGACCAAGTAAGACAATCAAATTTTTCATTTGAATTAATAAATAATATTTTAAAAGTATTCCCAATACCAACAGGACCAGGGGACAATCCAGGAAAATTATGGATAAATTATGTTCTTAAAACAGAAAGAGAAGCAGCTAGTATGGATGTTAAAGCTACTTCTAAAATTACTAACGTATCCAATGTTCCATACGCAAACCCAACATATAGACAAATAAACTCAGTAGGTAGAAGTTGGATATTTGAATATACATTAGCTTTATCTAAAGAAATATTGGGGTATATTAGAGGTAAATATGCAACAGTTCCTATACCGGGAGCAGATGTAACATTAAATCAAAGTGATTTATTATCATCAGCTACTGCTGATAAAACAGCGTTAATAACAAGATTAAGAGAATATTTAGATCAAACATCAAGAGAAAAATTATTAGAAAGAAGAGCTTTAGAAACAGACCATAGAATGAAAGAATTAAATGCAGTACCTTACCCAATTTATATAGGATAATATGGCTTTATATGGAACACAGAGGGATATAAGTCTATTTAGACATTTAAATAGAGAATTGATGGGTGATATAATCACCCAACAATGTGCTTTCTATAAATTTAAAATAGAAGAAACAAAAGTAAACTTATATGGAGAGGCTGCTGAAGAAAAATACTATATGGGACCTGTTTTACTTAACTGCCTAATAGAAAGACAAGATGAAGAACAACCAGTAGATGATTTTGGTACAGGATTTAAATGGGATATAAAATTTAAATTTTTAAGGGATGACTTATTAAATAAAGCAAAAGATTTCAATCAAGATTGGGAAGGTTATGGAGCTGATTTGGTACCTGAAGTAGGTGATATCATTTTATATGAAAAGGGATATTATGAAGTAGACACAGTTAATGCTAATCAATATTATGTAGGTAAAAATCCTGATTATCCAAATGATCCTAATCCATTAAATGGAGAAGGTTTAGAGGATTATGGGTGGAATACATCAATAATTTGTAGCACACACTATGTTCCAGCTGATAAAGTAGGAATAACACAAGAAAGATTATTATAATGAAAACACAAAGAGGAAAAATACCACAACCTAAAACACAAAGAGAAATTAGTGTTTCATTACAAAACGCTTATGACCAAGAAAGAGGTAATCCTAATAATGCTAATTTTCAATCGGATATAAAAGATAGAGGAAATCAACAATCATTTAGAGATGATAATACAAAAGTATTTAGTTTAGGATTAAAAGAAGTTGATGAAGCAATTTTTTACTATATAGATAATGTAATAAAACCTGAAGTTATACAAAATGGAGTAGTACAAAAAGTACCATTATATTATGGTTCTCCTGAAAGATGGGTTCAAGTTCAAAAGAAAGGATATTTGCAAGATAGAAAAGGTAAAATAATGATGCCTCTTATAACTTTTAAACGTTCTTCTATTACAAATGACAGAAGTTTAACAAATAAATTAGATGCAAATGATCCTAATAATGTACAAATTTTTACAAAATCATATAGTAGAGCAAATGAATATGATAAATTTAATATTCTGAATAATAGAACACCTATAAAAACATATTACGCAGTAGTAGTACCAGATTACATAACTGTAGAATATGATTTTATAGTTTCTACGTATTATGTAGAACAAATGAATAAAATAATAGAAGCTATGAATTATGCTTCTGATTCATATTGGGGAAATCCAGAAAGATTCAAATTTAGAGCAAGGATTGACTCAATAGCAAATGTTGTAGAATTACCAGCAGGTGCTGAAAGAGTAGTAAAAAGTACTTTTTCATTAAAATTAAGAGGTTACATTGTACCTGATGTAACTCAAAAACAATTAGCATCTGTTAAGAAATTTAATAATAGCACACAAATTATATTTAAATCGGAGATGGTTGAGAATGTTAGAGACATACCAGCTATACAAAATGCAAATTTAGAATTTAATATAGGACCACCTCCACAAATTGATTCAAATAATAACCCTGTTTCGATGCAATGATATAATTTTATATATTTATAAAAAAACCTGAAGAATTAAATGGCAGACTGTACACCTGGCTTAATATTACGTTTAGATAAAGGTTCCGAATTAACCTGGTTAGAAGTAGATAATAATTGGCAATCACTTTATTATTCTAGTTCTTTAGATGGGAATATTATAGACTTTTTCTTTGTAAGTAGTAGTTGTTCTCACAGTATAGACTTATCAAATTTATCGGGATTAAATGGTAATACTTATTATTGGTATGAAAGTGAGTTCTCAGCGGGGGCTACATTAATACAACAATCAGCAACAAAAATTTATTTTACAGGTTCAGGTGTTACAAATATGACATCGGTTGCTAATGGAGTATTAATAGAAGTAGCAGAAACACCAGGTTTCCCTTATTCAGGATCTTGGAGTTCAAATTTAGTAGCAGACGAATCAGCACAAATAACAGGTACTTTAGGTATAACATCAAGTGATGCTACTTTTGGTTTATCATTATCTGGTAGTAGTTTTACAGTAACCGATTTACCAATTCAAGATACAGAATATGTAGTAACTTTTAATCCTAATGGAGGTACATTTGGTTATATAGCAGCAACTTCTTCAACAAGTGGTTTATCAGGAACAGGAGGATCAGCAGGAGAAGCAGGAACAGCGGGTTCAACAGGTTCAAGTGGTACATCAGGTTTATCTGGTTCGAGTGGTTCAACAGGTACAAAAGGTTCATCAGGATTTTCAGGAACAACAGGTTCGGGTTCATCAGGATCTTCAGGTTCATCAGGTTCATCAGGTTCAGATGGATCTAGTGGCTCATCAGCTTCAGCAGGATCTTCAGGTTCTTATGGCTCATCAGGTTCGTCAGGTACTTCAGGTTCAAGTGGTTCATCAGGTTCACAAGGTTTAAATAATGGGTGTGTAAGGGCGACATTAAAAATAGCTGATCCTATAGAGTATGCAAATGATTTTGCAATATTAGGAACAACTGGAGTTACAAATATAAATACTGTAACAGATATATTTTTAGAAACAGCAAATCCTAAATGGACTGAATTTTTAGCAGAACTTCAATCATCACCAGGACAAACTTTTTCTATTACTAATTCATCAGTAAGTAGTCAAACATATTCTTATTTTGCAGGTACTATATCATCAGGACAAGGACCTGGAGCTGCATGGACTAGGATAATAGTATTAGGTGGAACAGGTACAGGATATACATTAAATGATGGTTATGATTATAGATTTTGTTTAAATATACAAAGTGGTTCATCAGGTACTGCAGGCTCATCAGGTTCAACAGGTTCACATGGTACAAGCGCATCAGCAGGTTCAAGTGGATCTGCAAGTTCATCATCTTCAGCTGGCTCTTCAGGTTCAAGCGCATCCTCAGGTTCAAATGGTTCTGTAGGTTCATCAAGTTCATCAGGTTCAGCAGGTAGTAGTGGTTCATCAAGTTCTTCAGGATCTTCAGGTTCATATGGAAGTTCAGCTTCAGCTGGTTCTTCAGGTTCAAGTGCATCTTCGGGTTCAAA
>VTLG01002661.1_pt1 | contig 21680 bp, 34 predicted proteins | sample 4694571 | NCBI WGS metagenome assembly VTLG01 (sample SAMN12604809, study PRJNA352737) | marine metagenome | biome: ENVO:00000447; feature: ENVO:00000209|ENVO:00000569|ENVO:01000036; material: ENVO:00002151; isolation source: viral sequences binned using virsorter ... | reverse complement strand
AACAACAAGCACAAAATTCAAGTAGTGATACACCTGATGCTAATAATGAATGGTTATATACAGAATCAGAAAATAAATTAGAATATTACAATGATGCTTATACTGCTGTAACCATTAATGAACAAGTGTTTGAAGGTGGGCAAGATTTTGAGGATACATTAAATCAAGCATTAGTAGATGCAAGTTTAGAATTACACAATTATGTAGATGCTAGGTATCAAACACCATTTGAAAAACAAAAACAGATTGATATAGATTCACCTGCAATTATAAATAGAGTTGAAGAATATGATCCTATTATAATAAAAGCAACTTGTTATATTGCAGTAGCAAATTTAATAAGAGCAAAAGAAGGTGTATCTGAAGAAGCAGATTATTATCATTCTTTAGTTACAAATGAAGATAGAACAGGCATTGTAGATAAGTTAAATGATGGTTTATATAAACTATCTTTTGAAGTTGATGATAAAGATAAAAGTGGTAAAATACTATTTAGAAGTGTTGTAACAGCAGGTTTAGATTTAGTTGAACTTACTGGTGATTATACTGGTGAACCATATGATATGCTTAAAATTGAAATAGATACAGCAGGTGCATATGGTACTGCAACATTTATAGTTAAATATTTATCAGATGATAAACTAGAAGGTGGTGAAACTACACCTGAAATAATAACAGGTGGTTTACAGCATTTATATGGTGGATTATATGGTAGGTTTCAAGGTTCATCAGCACACGCAGATGATTATTGGCACGTTGAAGTTTATGGTAAAGAAAGAAAGGTAACTAACAAAAGCAATACAACTATTGAAATGGTTAGATAATGAGTGTAACATACACAAATAACTGGAAAAATATATTAACAGCATTGAAAAGTAAAATAAGATCTGAAATGAAATGCCCTGTATATAGTGATTGGGAAGAAGAAATTAAAGCAAACCAATTTATTAGAGTTATACCAGTTGGATCTAGTCAAGTAGATAAAGCAAGTTTTATAGAGGTTAGGGAATTTGATATGGATTGCCAATATTACTTTACTAAAAGAAAAGATAAACAATTTCAAAATTATGTATTAAATCAAATAAGTATATTAGAAGCATTAATACACGATAATATAACATTAACTTTAGCAGATAGTACACAAGCAATTAATGTAACTTTAGGTGATCTTGATTTTAATGTAGAAGTTGATGGCTATGAAGATTATTTAGTTGCAGAATGGAAGTTAAGTTGTACACATTTTGGTAACCCAGCATAGGAGTGTAATGAAAGTAAAAGCAAAATTAGAAAAATTTAACAGATTAGTACCACAAGCAATACCTTGTGATGTAAAAACTAGAAAAGCATTAAAAAAAGGCAAATCTGTTGATGTAGATGAAAAGTTAGCAGAAGTTCTGCTTACTATGAACATTGTAGAAAAAGTAAAAACAAAAACTAATAAGAGTAAAGGAGTAAAATAATGGCAGATGCACGAGTTTTACCTATTAGTGATGTTAAAGTAGGCATAAAAGCAGAAAGTTCATTTGGTGTTGGTATAGATTCAGCAGGAAATGATGGAACTGCTTATAGACAATTACCAGTAATGCAACCAGCAAAACCTACATTTAATGTTACAAGGGAATCAAGATTATTATCAGGTAGAGGAACAGTTAAAAATGCTTCTGATACCTTAATTAATACAAGAGGTGGTACAGTTACTACACCATTTGAAATGGTAGCAACACCACGATTATTAGCACAACATTTAGCATTAGTTGGGCAAGAACATTCAGAAGCAAGTACCTATGTGCATACAACTGAATTTGATGGTAGCAGTAATTTAACATCAGTAGGTGGAAGCATATCAAACAATTTACCACATTCTGTAAATTTAGCATATTATCCAGCGGCAGGTGAAGGTATAAAAGTAACAGGTAATGTTGTTTCTGATCTTTCACTATCACTTGATTATGGTTCTAATGGTGGATTTATGGGATTAAGTGGAAACTATTTTAGTGGTTTCTCAAATCCTGTATCTACTGGTAGTGTATTAGAACAAACATTTGATGGATCATGGGTTGCACCTGAAACAAGTTATTATAATGTAGGTGCATTAACCACTAAAACATTAGATGTAGAAGGAAATGCTACACAAAATCTAATTATGAAATCTTTTAATTTAAATATTTCTAATGGTGTAAACAGATTAGGATTTAATTCTAATGGTGATGCTGAAGCATATGCACTACCTGAATATGTTATTACAGGAGATATTACAATTAAATATGATGATGAGTTTGATTATGGTGCAGATAATAATGTTATACAAGATTTTCTTGATGGTGATACGTTATCTTTAGCATTAAAATGGGGTGATGGTACAGTATCATCAGCAGGTGAAATGAACATACTTGCTGAAATACAATATACTGGTGATCCTGCACAAGATATATCTGAAAATGGTATATTTCATACATTGGCTTTTGAATGTGTACAAAATAGTTCTACTGAAGCATTAAAAATAGAACTATTTAATGATGAATCACAATCTGCTTGGTAGGCAGATTTAAAAAAAAAGAGGTAGAGGAAAATGAAGTTAAAAGTAAAACCAAATGCAAATCAAGATTTTAAAGCATTTGAAATAGAAGCAAGGCAATTAAATTTGCAACAAAGAACAGAATTGAATGATAAACTTATGGATCAATCTGTTCCACAAAATTTTACATTTTGGATTGGTATTATAAAAGAAAATACCACATATTCAGATGATGAACTTAATGAATATTCATTAGATGAATTGGTTGCAATGGCTAGTGCTATTATTGAAAGTGCTAATAAAAAAAAATTGAAGAAATAATTTTTTGGATAAATATTTGGGTTTCATTAAAAGGTTTAAATAATTTTGGCAATAATGGATTTGTTTATCCATACAGGGCAACATCACCAGTAGATGGTATAGAAAAAGAATTTAAATCAATAGAAGATGTATATGAGGAATTAATGAACTGCTATCAAGAATTAGAAGATAAAAATGCAAGAAATATATCTGAAACTATATATGCTGAACATTTCTTCTTTTGTAATACTTCTGAACTTCTTGATTCTAAAATTCAAGAAAGAATCAAAGAGTATAATTACTGCAAAGCATTTAATACTGCACCATACACATCACTTAATGAAACACCTGCAAAAGTAGTTGATGAATTTTTAGAAATTGAATATACTATGAACAGCATTAAAAACAACAAGGATTAAATGGCAACAAATAAAGAAATAATAGATATATCGGTAAGAGGTGCTGGTAGAACACAAAAAGCATTAAAAGGTATTGGATCTAGTGTTTTAAAAGTTGGTGCGGCATTTTTTGCGGCCAAAGGATTAGTGCGTGGTATGCAAACTATTGTGCAAGATTCTGCTAAATTGCAAGGTGTTGAACGTGCATTTAATTCTATGGGCAAACAGATTGGATTTACAGAAAATTCATTTAAAAAATTACAACAAGCAACTGATGGTACTGTTTCAAAACTTACATTAATGACAGAAGCAAATAATGCTATGATGCTAGGTGTAGTTAAATCAGATGAAGAAATGGCAAAACTATTTGATACTGCACAAAGATTAGGACAAGCATTAGGTGTAGATACTACAATGGCTCTAAATTCAATGGTTACTGGTATGGGTAGGCAATCTAAACTGATGCTAGATAACTTGGGTATTATGGTAAATACACAAGATGCTTATGATAAGTATGCAGAAAGTATAGGCAAAAGTTCAGATGCACTTACAGATCAAGAAAGAAAAATTGCATTTAATAATGAAGTATTAAGAGTTGCAGGTGATATGGTTGATGATCTAGGTGAAGAACAATTAACCACAGCAGATAAAATGGCTAGATTAGGTGCTACATTTCAAAATATGGGTACTAAAATAGGTCAAGCATCAGATGGTTTTATAAGTAAGGCATTAGATGGGTTTCAAGGTTTAGCAGATGGTATTTCAGATACAATAGATTTTTCACAAAATATTGATTGGAATGCTACTATGACAAATCTTGGTAGCAATTTTAGTGCTGTTTGGGAAGCATTTGGCAAAACAGTTAGATTGGCTATGGATATTATTCCTGATGCTTTAGGTGATGTTGTTCCAAGAGCATTAGGATTTATAACAGATATGGCATTCAAATTCTTTGAAATTGTAGGTGCAATAGCAGTTGATTTGTGGAAACCTATTGGTAATGCTTTAGAATTATTAATATTTGATGCAGGTACATTGTTTCAAATGTTTACTGAAAAAACTAAACAAATATTTGAAAGAATAGGTGTGTTTATTAAAAATTACTATATAGGTATAGGTAAAGGAATATTAACTGTTGTAAATAGTGTTATTGAAGCATCTAATAAAGCATTAGGTACAAGTTTTGAAAAGATAGAATTAGATTTTATAGATACTGAAAAAATGAAGGAAAAAAATGAAATTGCTATGCAAGAAATTATTGATAGCCAAGCAGAAGCAAGGCAAAAAATAGTTGATGCACAAGAAAGTTCTGAAATAGTTGATTTTGTATCTAGTATTATAGGTGGTACAGAAGATGAAGATTCAATAGATACATTGCAACAATTTAGTGATGCTGTTGTTGATGTTTGGAGTACAGCAAGTGGACAAATTATAGAAACTAATAAAGAAGTTACAGATTCTACTAATAATACATACGATAATTTAAATAAAACATTAAAAGATAATGCAAAAACTGAATTTGTTGTAACTGAAGAACTTAAAAAAATGCGTAAAGATTCAGCAAATAAATTTGTTGGGGATCTACAAGTAATGGCAGAAGCAAATAATAAATTCAAAACGTTATATAAAGCGGCTGCCATAACACAAACAATTGCATCAACATATGAATCAGCACAAGAACAGTTTAAAAAATTCTCAAGAGCATACGGAGCACCAATAGGTAATATATTAGGTGGAATAGCGGCTGCGGCAACGGTTGGAGCAGGATTAGCAAGAGTACAACAAATAAGAAAAGCACAATATGGTGCAGATTTTGTAACAGATGGTCCACAATTAATGATGGTTGGTGAAGGTAGTGGTGATGAAAGAGTACAAGTTACACCTCTTGATGATCCCAATGTTGATGGACCAAGTGGACAACCTGTAACAGTTAATGTTCAAGGTTCAGTTATAGGCACAGAAGAATTTACAGAAAATACATTAATTCCTCAAATCCGAGAAGGATTAAGATTAGGTGAAAATATGGGTATCTAATGCAAAATGTATCTGAAAATTTTAAAATAGATTTAGTATCACCTTCACAAACATTAAAACCAATATTATTAATAACAGATTCAGATGATAATATTTTATATACCCTAACACAAGATAAAGATCCATTATATGATACTGATGGTAATCCTATAAGAACTACAAATGTAATTAACAAAGTATCTAATATTAAAACATCATCAGATTTTGAACAAAAAACTTTAAAAATAAATAGATTAAGATGCACATTATATAATTATTATGATGTAAATACTAGTTTATCTGAAAAATTAGATACAAATATAGTTAGTAAAAATATATACCTATTATACAAATCACCTTCAACTAATGTGATAAATTTAACTGAAAATTTGAATAAATATGATGTTGCATTAATATTTAAAGGGCAAATAAGTAGGATTAACTTTGATACTGATGTAATTAAATTACAAGCAGAAGACATTACACAAGTTAAAATAGCAGATAAACAAGTGCCATATTTAAGTGTAGATAAATTACCACAAGAGCAACAAGATAGATTATTAAAAGAATATAGAGATGATGAAACTGCTGTACCAATGACATTTGGAAGTGTAGATAGAGCATTTGTATTACCTTATATTGATGAAAATAATGAAAGGCAAATGGTAATTAGATTAGATAATGTGCGTACTTATAATAATTATAAAACAGCAAGAATACCAAAATTATTAGATGTTGCACCTAATGGTGATTATTGTTTATATATAAAAAAAAATAAAGATTACATTATTGTTGATCATGCAAAAGCAACTGTAAACAGGCAAGTTGATAATAAATCACGTTTAATTTTACAAGCAAATTATAATCAATCAGAAGATTTTTTAATACCTGAAATACAACAAGACACAGAAACAGATTTTGGTATGTGGAGTGTAACAGGTTTTGGTGAAAGAATGGTGGATAGTGTTTATAGTGGTTATGGTTCAGTTTTAGATATTGAAGATGCCACAACTGATAATATAGAGTATTATAATTATACTGGTATAAATGAAATAAATAGTTTTAACACAAAAAAATTTTATAGACCAACTGACATTATAAGCAGTAATAGCCAAAATTTTGATACAGGTATGAATAATTATGGTTTTAGTACACCAGCAGGAACTGGTAGGTGGATTTTATGTAGAATGGAATCTACTTTTAAAAATGATTTAAAAAATATTTATACATATGGTGATATTGATGGTGGTACAAGTTATATTATTGAGGGCAATACATTTTTAATGGCAGATTATGAAATATCACAAGCAGAATATAATTATTTAGATCCTACACCTAATCAAGGCCCTCAATCAAGTGCGTTAACTTTTGTTACTATGGGCCATAGTGGTTTTTTTGTAATACCAATAGCAAAAGATGTGTGGAAAGAATTATTAAATAGCAATGATTCAGCACACCATATTTTAAACAAATTATTATTAAAAACTGATGAAGATATATCACTAGCAGAATCAGGTGATTTAAATTTACAAAATTATCCATCAGATTTTAACAACCCTTATAGGTACTCTGCGGCTATAACTTTATCTAAATATGATACTAAAAATTACAGAAAGAATTTTTGGGGAACAAGGGGTGCAAATAATCAAATTGAAGATAGTCCTTTTCACTTTGGTAATGTAAATGGATTACATTATGGTGAAGAATATGATTTTACTAAACCATTATCTGTACAAGCAAATGAACATAATTATATAGCAATTTTTGAATATTTCCCTGAAAGTTTTTTTTTAAATGCAGGATATAGGCAAAGATTGAAAATAAATAATTTTGCATTATTGCATAGTTTACACATTGAAGATTTACAAGAAGAACAAATATTTGCATCTATAACAGGAAGAAAAAATAATTACTTTACTGAACAATTAGAATATGTAGAAGAATCTGAAGAAGAAGAATTTTTATTTAATCTTTCACAAATGTTACAAGGTTTAAATGGAACAAAGCCTGATACATTAGATATTGTAAATAATTTTTGGGATTTTGTAAACAACATAAGAAGTGAAATTCAACTAAATGCAAATCAATTATTTGCAGGAAGTTTTAATGTAGATATAGAAGATTTACAAAACAATCCTGTATTTTATTATTATGATGAATCAACTGGAACAAATTTTGGAAGATTATTTACTGAATTGCCATTATACAGCAATGCTTTTGATTTTAGTTTCCAAGAAATACAATCATTAGATGATTCTGCAATTTGGAAAAGTAATTATTTGTGGAGAAATATTATTTGGAGAATTTACACAGCACCTTTAAGAGTTTTTGATATTGTTCTTTTAGATCCTGAACAATTAAACATTTTTGAAGATGCTACTTTAGGTAGTGAAGTACACACAAAATTTATGAAATTTATTGATTATTTAAATGATGAATTTTTTGCTAAAACAATGGCTAAATATATTTTTGAGTATTTATATCAAAAAGATATGAATGAACAATTTGATTATTTTGTTTATCAATGGTATGTTAATAATCAAACAACTGATATAATTAATATGACACAATCTATTCAAAATGATATGGTTGGTAAAAGATGGAATGATTTTAATATACAAACAGTTGATGATTGGATTAATAATTTTTATGTTTATTTTGATACTTTAATTGAATCAGTATCAAGGCATTTATTTGAAGGAATACAAACTTTTGCTATGAGTACAGAATTTTCAGAATATTATTATCAACAAAATTTTGATATTGCATCAAGTAATTATATTGATTTAACTGGATTTGGATATTCAGAAGTTCAAACTAATTACTTACATTATTCTTTAGAAGATATGAATTATATTATATTACTTCAATTTCAACTTGATAATACACAACCAACTTTAACTGATGGTGTAATACAAAAACCAAGTGATATAGTAATGAATATTTTAGTAAATGAAATGGGTTTTGGTAAACTATTAGATGATCAAGTTTTAGGTGTTGATGTTATTGTACCTGATTATGAAAAATTTGATATGCTATCTATTGAAGAATCAAGAAATGCACATAATTGGAAAATGGGATTATCTATTGGTAAACTAACAGATGGAAAAAAATTAATAGAAAGAATATTAAAAGAATCTAAATCTGCACCAAGATTTACATCAGATGGTAAATTTAGTTTATTTACTATTAGTGATTCATATACTTATGAAGATATAGATAGAACTATTGAATTAAGTGATATTATTACTTATGAATTTGATAGAACTAAAAGAGAAGATATTATTACAAGTGTTAAAATGTTTTATAGATATGATAATGGCCATAAAAGATATACATTTGATACATATAAAGATATAGATACTATTTTACCTGATTATGCACTAACTGGTTATGAATATCACAATGTAGAAAAAGAAGATACATTTAAAGAAATTAGGCTTAAATACCATACAGATAAATTAACAGTAGAAGATTTTGCAAAATATACTATAATGAATAATTGTAATCCACACAATATAGCAAAATTAAAACTACCTTTAAATTATATGGATCTGCAAGTAGGTGATAAAATACATATACCATTAATAAATAATGAAAAAATATTTGATTTAGATTATAGCAAGGTAGAATATTTAAATGGACAACCAATATATCCTTTGTGGATAGTAACAGAAACCAGCATTAGTATGAGTTCAATTACAATTAAAGCACACCAATTACATTATTTAGGCACAGATGGAAATCACGGATTTGAATTGCCTGAAGAAGAATATATAGTAAGAGGTAATACACAACCACTTAATTCAACTTTTACATTTACAAATGGTGAACCAATAATAAATTATAATTATAATTCACTAGCAAATGAACATAACAATTTAGAAATACCATATTTTGATGTAACTGGTGATGGCGTTATAAATGTAATTGATATAATTGCTGTTGTAAATCATATTATTGGAAATCAACCTTTAACTGCTCAACAAAAACAAAAATTAAGATTTAGAAGTGATGGTACATTAAAAAATAATAATATAATAAACGTAATTGATATAATTTCAATAATTAATATAATAACACAATAATGAATAAAAATAAAACATATGATGGTAATTTATATATTGATAAAAATAAAATATCAATAGAAACTGATTATAAATATCAAGGTTTAGAAATAGATTATAAAGGTGATTTTAGTATTACAAAATTATTACCTGAAAATTATATTATTTCAAAAGCAAACAATAAAATAGTAATTGTTAAACTGATTAAAGATGATAATAATATTTTAGATTTATTTACTTACAAAGGAAGTATATTAATTTCACAATGTTTGTTAGTTACAGAAGATTTAAAATCATATTATTTAGATGTAAATAAAATAAGTATAGAAACATTAAGTGAATTAAATGGCACTTGGGAAACAAACACAAGAAACTATGAAGATATGGATTTTGATGGAAATAACAACAAAAAACCTTATTTATATAGAAAATTAAATTATAATGAAGATTCAAGAGAATATAGCACAATAAAAGAAATTAGGAATAAATAATTATGGCAAATTCACATTATCAAACAGCAACAACACCTAGATTATATGTATCATATCCTTTATGGCAGTATGCAAATGGTGCATTAGATAATGTTGAAAATAATTTTGATTTAGATATTGATGAAATGTATAGAATTTTACAAATACAACCTTCTGATTATGCACAAGTAATGATGAATGATCAATTAAATATTTTAAAGTATAGAATTTTGCCTGATGCAGACAATTTTACAGATTTGCTTGAAAGTAAACTTTGGAATTTTAATTTTGCTATGTTTCTGGGCCATAACTTCAATACAGCAAATGCAGTACCAAAAATACAAGTTGCAACTGATGATGGTGCAATTACAGATATAAATACAACCAACATAATAAACCATACACCTAATGGTGTACCTAATTATGATGGATTTAGTATAATGGGATTAAATGGATCAGCAGGTAGTTTTGATTATAATTTTAGAATTGGAATAGAACCACAATCTAATTCATTTTCAGCATTGCCAATAAATATAGGATCTGTATTATTTGGTAAATACTTTGATTTTCCACAAAATTGCAATATAAATACTACAACAACATATAGTTATGGTATTAGACAAAAAAGCACATTATCAGGCAAAACAATATCAAATGCTAATTGGACTAAACCAAGTAACTGGATTACTGAACCATTTGGGTTGGGTAATGAACAAGGTGATAATTTCCAAAGAAGATCAGGATTAAGATCATGGACAATGTCCTTTGATAGCCTAGCACCTAAATTTGTTATGAATCAAAACCCAATGATGAATGATAATGGTTGGAATCATAACTATGATAATTTTGATAATACTGCAAGTAACAATAGTTTATATAATATTAATGATGGTTTAGATTTTTATACAACAGTTATTAATAAATGTTTGGCAAATCATTTACCAATGGTTTTACAATTAGATAAAAATAATCCATCACCTGAACAATTTGCCATTGTTAGAATGGGTAAAAATTATAAAATAACCCAAAAATCACCCAATTTATATTCTATAAGAATTTCACTAAAAGAGCAAATATAGTTCTTCCTCTACCTCCCATACATAGTGAACCAGCAGAATCCTTTTTTATGAGGGATTTTGCTGTATAATTACTATAATTATTTTTAAAAACTTAAAAGTTTTTGTTGTTTGGTAATATATTTCATTATAAATTACTTATGTATTAGGGAAAAAAAACAAGGAGTAACAATGGAAATAATAAATCACAAAGTTAAAAAAGGCTGTGAAAAAATGGTAATTATGAGTTTGTATGATAAACTATGTAATGATGAAAGATATGAACATTTAACACCTAAAGAAAAAACTAAAATATTAGAAGATGAAAGCATAAGATTAGGTGTAGAAATTACTTGGAATTATAAATAGGGAAAAACAACAAGGAGTAACAAATGAAGAAAGTAAAAAAACATAGTTTAGACAAACCATTCACAAAAGAAGAAATAAAAGAATTATTCTTTTTGATAGACATACACAACAAAGAAGTTGATATGATTAATTTACAAAACAATATTAAGGGGGTGGCATAGAGCCACTTCCTTTAACTAGGGAAAAAAAAGGAGTAACAATGAATAAGACAATTAAAAGAGTTGAGATGTTAGATAAGGAACAATTAGAACTTATAATAATCGAACTTATTAAAGCACAAAGAACAAGAAATAAAACTATGAAAATGATTGATGAAGAATTTAGCAAATCATTAGGTGAAGCAACACTTAAAATATAACAAGGGAAAAACAAGGAGTAACATATTATGGAACTAAAGGTACTTAAATACCTAGATAATCTAGGTTTAGATACAAACCAATATGATGGATTTTTTGTAACTGATACAAAGATAGTTGCAAAGGTAGATAGAACTATTATCCATATTGCTTTAAATTTTAAAGGATATAGAGCATATCCGTTAAGAAGTGAGGTAGCAAAATGGGTATAATGGAAAGAGTAGATAGTTACCAATTTATATTTTTTTTAAAGTGGTTAGTTGAAGAACATCAATATGATGCAGATATGATTATTGATGTAGTTGAAAAACCATTTAGGTTCAGGAAAGAGTGGGCAGAATTTATGGAAAGTGAGGATAATAAAGAATGGTAGAATATTTAAGTGTATGTTGCTATGCCACACCTTTATATGATTTGCATATAGATGAAGGTATTGATCCTGCTGGAATTTGCTCACATTGTAGAGATAATTGCACATTTGAAATAGAGGAGGAAGAATAGTGAAACAGAAACTAAAATGTATATTTGTAGGATTTATATTAGGTTTAATGTTTAATGCTTGTACTGATAATCAATTACAAGCAGATCCAATGGAAACTGAAGAATTTGGTGCAATAGGCACAGTTGAATGGAATCCATTGTATGTTAAAATAGTAGAATAGGAGGAAGAATAATGGAAAAATACACAAAAGAAAAGTGGACAGATAAAAATATGAAATCAATTTCTATTCACGGAAAAGAATATTATGAAGTGAAAGAAAGAGTTATGGAATTTCATAGAAGATACCTTGAAGGATCCATTGAAACAGAAATAATAGAACTAACAGATACAAGGTTTATTACTAAAACTATTGTAAAACCTTATGTAGATAAAGATATAGTTTATACTGGAATTGCTTGTGAAACTATTGGTAGTGGTGGTTTTAGTGGTTCTGAACTAGAGTGTTGTGAAACTAGTAGTGTTGGTAGAGCATTAGGATTTTTAAATATTGGTATTACTAATAGCATTGCATCTGCTGATGAAGTTAGAAGTGCTACAAATAATGAAAAACCAGCATCTGAAAAACAATTAGAATATTTAGAAAATCTGTGCCATAAAAAAGGTAGGGATTATAGTAAAATACCTAATCTTGAGAACTTATCAAGTGCTGAAGCAAGAAATTGGATTGATAAATTAAAAAAAATGGAGGATCAATAGTGAAAATAGGAAGAATAAAAACTGGTGAATGGGGTAAAGTTAAAGCATTTTTTGATGTTACAGTAGGTGGTTTAACAATCAAAGGATTCAAGTTAGTTGAAGGAATCAATGGTTTGTTTGTATCAATGCCATCACAACAAGATAAAGATGGTAATTACAATGACACAGTTTGGGCAGATAAAGAAACAAGATCAAAGTTAAATGAACTTGCATTAGAAGCATATAAAAAAGGTGATACACCTAAAAGAATGATTGGTGGTGTTAGTGAATTAGATAGATTACATACATCAAATGATTATGCTGATAAAGATGAAGGAATACCATTTTAAATTAAGTGCAGATGATAAAAAATAGGGAGTGGTGGCTAAATCCACAATACCAACGTAAGTTACTCACAGGCTACCACTTCCTTCCCTAAATTAAGGAGTTAATATGTGTTTTGATAAAATTATACAATTAAAATTATATCTTATAGATAATGAAAGAACAATGAGTTGGTTAGCAAGGCATTGTAATGTATCACCAGCATCAGTTAAAGGTTGGTTAGATAATAAACATTGGCCATCAAAAAAACATAGAGATGCCATATCTAGAGTTACAGGAGTTGAATTATAAATGAATGATCCGAATGATATAAGAATTAATAAAGGTTTTTGTTCATTTAATGATGTATGGAAGGGTTTAGATAAATATCCTGATGGTACAGAAATTATTTGGAAAAATATATTATGGAAAATTAAATCAGATAAAAGATCTGATGGTGTAAGGCAATTAGGTTTAGATCCAATAGGAAAATTTATAGAACCAAAAAGAAATGATAAATGTTTTTGCGGCAGTAATAAAAAATATAAAAAATGTTGTTTAAAAAAATGGAGTAAAGGATAATGAGCAAAGGGTGGATTAGTTTACATAGAAAGATATTAGATAATCCAATATTATCAAGATCAAGGACTTATAGTAGGTTTGAAGCATTTGTTTATATGCTATTAAAAGCAAACCATAAAGATAATAAGGTTGTAATAGGTAATCAGTTAATTAAAATCAAAACAGGTAGTTTTTTAACATCACAAAAGAAGTTAATGAAGGAGTTTAATTGGGGTATTTCTAGGTTGCGTTCTTTTTTAAAACTTCTACAAGATGATGACATGATCGAAGTTAAATCTAATGCAATTTCAACTATGATAACTATTAACAATTATAAAGAGTTACAACAATTACAAACTGATACTAAACTGCAATCAAAACGCAATCAAACTGCAAGTAAAACGCAATCAAAAACAAACAATAATGATAATAATTTAAATAATGATAATAATGATAATAAAGAACAAAAATTTATTAATTTAGTTTTGGCAGAAGGATTAAAGTTTACACCAATGGTAGCACCTGATGTTATTGATGATTTTTGTAATTACTGGACAGAAAGAAATTTAAATGGTACAAAGATGAAATATGAAATGCAAAAAACATTTGATATTAAAAGAAGATTGCAAAGATGGATTAAGAATCAACAAGAATGGAAACCTGCAACTAAATACAAAAATGAAGATTTTAAATTAGATGCTACTGGCTATAATAGAATTGGTTATTGTAGTAAATGCAATGTATCAGATTTTTATAAATTTCCAGCAACAGAAGATAGTAGATGTTGTGGTGATAAACTAAAACCAACAAATAAATGAAGATTGATGGGCATTTAGATTTATTTAGTGGTATAGGTGGTTTTTCACTTGGATTAAAACAAGCAGGAATAGAACCAAGATGGCTAGGATTTAGTGATATTGATAAATATGCAAATAAATTATTTAAAAGGAGGTTTCCAAATGCAAGAGAACTTGGATCAGTTACAGATGTTTCATACAAATCACTTGGAGGGCAAAAAATTGATTTGCTTACAGGAGGATTTCCGTGTCAGGCTTTTAGCATTGCTGGAAAAAGAAAAGGGTTTGATGACACAAGAGGTACATTATTTTTTGAAATCCAAAGGATTCTTGAAGATTACATTAGAAATGAAAAACCCATATCCTGTATATTACTCGAAAATGTTAAAGGTTTACTTAACCACAACAATCACAGAACATTTACTACAATCTATGGAATTTTGTCCAACCTCAATTATACCATTGAATGCCAACTTATTAATACTAAATGGTGGTTACCCCAAAACAGGGAACGGATCTATATCTTTGGCAGATATAATGGAAACCCAAGTGGAAGAAAAGTATTTCCTATCTACGAAAATGGAAGAAAAATTAAAAATACTAAACAATTAGGTAACATAAATCAAAAAGGACACAATTCAATATCGGGTAGGGTTTATGATACAGATGGTATAGCAACAACTTTAAATTCAGAAGGTGGTGGAATGGGTGCTAAAACAGGATTATATAAAGTTACTACTCACTCATTATATCCAAGAAGTGGTAACCCTAAACAAGGTGGTACAGGACATCTTTCAAAAGAAGATGGTACTGCATATTGTTTAGATACAGGTAATGCACAAGCAATAGAAGTTAAATCATTAGCATATAGAACAAGATCTTATAGAGGTCAAGATGGACGTATTGAAGAAAGAAAAGATAATATTAGTAATTGTTTAAATAGCCAAACTAAAGATTATATGCTGAAAGTTAAATCAAGAATTAGAAGATTGACACCAACAGAATGTGAAAGATTACAAGGGTTTCCTGATGGTTGGACAGATGGACAATCAGACACACAAAGATATAAACAATGTGGTAATGCAGTTAGTGTACCAGTAACAAAAGCAATATTTAAAGAAATATACAAATGATCACCTTACCTAAAAGAAAAAGTTATAAAAGAAGAACGCATTGTGAAGATTGCAAAGAATTATTAACTGAAAAAAATAGATTAAGAAATAATGGTGTTACCAAAGCAAGATGTAAACCTTGTAATAGAAAATTTATGAATAAATACAATGAAAAACGTAAAGCAAGTAAAACAAAATTATGGTAATTAAATGAGTTGGATATTTGATGGAAATATTAGTTATCCTAAAAAGTATGAAGATGTTGCACATAAACTTGCAAAGATAAGAAGTGAATTATCTAGTAATGTTTATAAAGAAGGATCTGAAAAATATAGAGGTGATAAAGAACATTGGGTATCAGTTACTGGAATATTAGCAGAACTTGTAGCAAGGCATTATTTAGTGCATAATAATATAAAATATAAAGCAACACCATTTATAGATATACAACCAATACCTGATGCTGATTTAATATTAGAATATCCTGATGAAAATTTTTATATAGATGTTAAAGGTGTACCAAAGCAAGTTAATGAATTTAGAGTAAATTATGATGCACATAGAAATGAAGATAAACTTGTTACACATTACTGGTTTGTTAAATTTCTAGGAAATCAAAAAGCAAACTTAACATTTTTTGAATGGGAAAGTATAGAATTTTGGAAAGTAAAACAATATTACACAGCAACTTTATGTAGGAGAATAAATGGATAGTGATATATTAACAATACCACACAAAGTGGAATCAAGAAATCAATTAGATAGAAAGCATTGGGCAGTTAAAAGAGAATGCAAAAAGATATGGGCATTGTTTGTTAGAAATCAAATGCGGCTAAAAAAAATAAAAGAATCAGAAGTAGGTGAAAAGTTTAAATTAACTATTATAAGTTATAGAAAGAAAAAACTGGATTTAGATAATTTATATGGTGGTGTAAAACAATTATTAGATGCTTGTAGTGATGAAAAACTTATATGGGACGATGCACCAAAGTATCTTGATCTTAAAGTAGAACAGCAAATAAGCAATAAATATGAAACAATAATTATAAGAGAAAAAGTATAAAACATTTTTAAAAATCATATATTAGGTTATATTATGTTATTGTATTATGGCAAAAAAGACACAAAATAAATCTAATAGTGGCACAAAAAGCACAACTTCTGATAAAAAAGAAAAGTTTTTAAAAGCATTAAAATTAAACTTGGGAAATATAACAGAAGCCTGTAAAGCAACTAACATTGGTAGAAGAACTTATTACAACTGGATTGATGATGATGTAGTGTTTGAAGAAGAATGTAACAATGTAGAAGAATCATTATTAGATCTTGCAGAAAATAGATTATTAGAAAAGATAGATAAGTATGATACAACATCTATTATATTCTTTCTAAAAACAAAAGGTAGGAAAAGAGGATACCAAGAGAAACAAGAAATTGAATTACAAAAACCTATATCAGAAATAAACTTTGATGAAATCTAAACCACTAACAATACATAAAGATAATTATTTTCCAGCACAATGGGATTTTTTAACAAACAAAAAGAAAGCAAGAATTAAAGCATATGTAGGTGGGTTTGGGTCAGGTAAAACATATTCATTCTTAACTGAAACATTTATTAACTTAATAAGCAAAATAAACAAAGATGGTAAAAGTAATGGGTTAATATTATATCCAACATATAATCTTGCTGATTCTGTATTTGTAGAACCATTTAAAGAAATATTAGAAAGAAATGGTGTGCCATATACATACAACATATCACAGCATAAGTTTAGAACCATCTATGGTAATATTCAAATATACCAAACAAGATACCCACAAAGAATTGTAGGATCTTCATATACTTATGTTGGTATTGATGAATTAGATATTGAGAACTTTAAAACAGCAGAAATAACTGTACAGAAAGCATTAGGTAGATTAAGAGGTTGTGATGATGCTGTACTTTATATAACAACAACACCTGAAGGATTTGGTTATACTTGGCATTTAATGGTAGAAGAATACAATGATAACAAGTTATTAGTACACGGTAAAACAACTGATAATAAATATCTACCTGAATCATATATACAATCATTAAGGGATAACTATGATGAAAAGTTATTAAGGGCATACATTGATGGTGAATTTGTAAATCTAACACAGGGGGCAACATATTATGCGTTCAAAAGAGAAGAACACACAGGAAACTACAATTATAAACCAAACCTGCCATTACACATTGGGGCAGATTTTAATGTATCCCCTTTATGTTGGGTATTGGCACAGCAACAAAGAGATGGATCAATACACGTTATCAAAGAGTTAGAAATAACACATAGTGGTGATGGTGATCTACCAACACAAAGAATGTGTGATATTATCAGGGATATGTATCCTAATAATATTTATATTTGCTATCCTGATGCAACTGGTGCGGCAAGAAACAGTAGTGCTAGGTTTAGTGATATATCTATTATAAAGAAAAATGGGTTTAGGGTAAAGGTAGCACATATTAATCCAAGAGTTATTAATAGAGTTAATTCAGTTAATAACCAATTTGCTAAAAACAAAATAAAGATTGATATGGGTTGTAAATCATTAATTAAAGATTTTGAGCAAGTAGTTAATAAAGAAAATACAAGAGATATAGATAAAAGCAATCCAAACCTAACACATATGAGTGATGCGTTTGGCTATATGTGTAATTGGCTTTATCCAATCAATAAACCAATAATAGGAGTACAAGATAGATGATACCAAATATGGGTGAATTAGCAGTATTAATGTCTAGGTGGGATATTAATCAACAACGTAAAAATCAATGGAAATCTAGCAGGTATGAAGCATTGGATTACTATAAAGGTGATACAGAAGAATACACAGCATCTTACTTTAGTGAATCTACTATGAGCAAAGTAGTTGCTGGTAATGTAAATATCACAAAAAGAATTATAGATAGAATATCATTGGTATATATGCAACCACCAATTAGAACATATACTAATGATCAAGTAACAGATTACTTTGTTGAAAAAGATTTAAAACTGCAAAGATTAGAACGTATGACTAATTTACTTGATGCTGTATTATTTAAACCTTGTTGGAGAACTAAAGAAGATGGTACAGGTTGTATTGAGTATGATATTATTACTGATTATGAACCTATGTTTGATGAAGATCCATTAAAACCAACAGCAATCATTTATCCTATTACAATGAAAGCAACAGTATTAGATGATACACCTGAACAATTTGCATATTGGGATTCTGAAAATCATTTTATATTTGATAGAAATGGTAAGAAATATACACAAGAAGATAATCCTGATATGATAAATCCATATGGTAGATTGCCATTTGTTGAATGTTTTAGAGAAGGTAAACCTGAATTTAGTTATTTAGATACCAATGCTAGTAATGATTTAATTGCTACTAATCTTGCAATCAATGTAGCAGAAACAAACAAGAATGCTAATGTAATGTTTCAATCATTTGGGTATTTATATGTTAATGGTAATATAGATCATGATGAAATGCAGGTAGGCCAAGATAAAATAAACTTTCTTGGTGTTGATGGCAGTATGAATATTGTTAGTCCACCAAACGCAATACCAGCATTAGATGCTTCAATACAATCATCATATAAAATGCTATCACAGAATTATCATTTGCCTACTACATTTGTTGAAGGTACTACTGCACAATCAGGTGTTGCCCTTAAAATGCGTAACCTAGAACTAACTGATGATAGAAAATCTGATATAATTAGATGGAGGGATTTAGAATTTAAACTATTTGATTTAGAAAGATTAATAATAGCAGTTGAAGAAGGTAGAGATGCAGGTGATCTAGAAGATGTTGATTTTAGTGAAACAGTAGAAATATTATCTGATAAAGAACAACGTGAAAGATGGGATTGGGAACTATCAAAAGGATTAATTGATTTAGCAGATATTATGATGCAAAAGAATCCTGATTTAACTAGAGAAGAAGCAGAAGATTATTTATTTGATAGGCAACAAGTTGAAATGGAAGATCCAGATGAAGAAGTTGAACCAGCAAATCCATTACTAGATGCACTTACAAAGGCAACAGAATAATGCCAAGAAAGAAAAGAAAAAGCACAGTTAATAAAGCAGGAAACTATACCAAACCAACTATGCGTAAAAGATTATTTAATAAAATAAAAGCAGGTAGCAAAGGTGGTAGAGCAGGGCAATGGAGTGCAAGGAAAGCACAGATGTTAGCACGTCAATATAAAGCAAAGGGTGGAGGATACAAGAAGTAATGGCTTTAAAAAAATCACAAAGATCATTAAGGCAATGGACAAAAGAAAAGTGGGATTATGTCAGTAAATCTGATAAAAAGAAACCAAGATCTAAACGTGGTAGATATTTACCTAAATCAGTTAGAGCAAAATTATCACCTTCACAAAAAGCATATGAAAATAGAAAGAAACGTACTGCAACTGCAAAAGGTAAACAACGTGCTAAATATTCTAGATCTACAGCAAGAAAAGTTAGGAATAGATAATGGCAGAATATCAAGGTAAGAAAGTTACATTAGATAAACCTAGTAGAATTACTAAAGGTGAGGCTGGATATGGTAGAAAGAAATTTAAAGTATATGTAAAAGCAGGTGATAAAGTAAAGAAGGTTATGTTTGGTGATCCCAATCTGTCTATTAAAAGGCAAAGTGATGCTAAACGTAAATCATTCAGGGCAAGGCATAAATGTTCAACTGCTAGGGATAAAACAAAAGCAAGGTACTGGAGTTGTAAGATGTGGGAAAAATCTAAAAAAGTTTCTGATATAGTATAATGGCAGATGAAAAGAAAGTAAATCAAACTGCTACAAAGATAGCAGATATATATACAAAAGGCATACAAGAAATTGTATCTGCATTATATAAACCTAATGCAAAAGCAGATCCATTAAAATTAGCAAAAGGATTGCAAGATTTACCATTAGAAGATATTGTTAAAAGTAAATTATCTAATATAAAAACAGAATTTGTTAAAGGACACGTTGAAGTGCTTGAAAAAGTAAAACCAAGTGTAAACAATGACTGAAGAAGAATTACAATTATTAATGCAAGGTAATATAGCAGTATTAGAAGCATACTATCCATATCTTGCGGCTCAAATACAACAACAATTAGTATTAGGTTATATATCAGGATTAACAGAAGCACAAGTATTACAAAACATAACAGATGCAACATTATCTGATCATCAAATAAGAACATTGGTTGATACAACATTATTTAATTATTCAAGAACAGTAACATATATGCAGATGCAAGAAGAACCTGATGATACATTATATCAATATATAGGGCCAATAGATGAAAAAACAAGAGATGTATGTTTACAAATGGGAAGCAGTCAACCAATTACACAAAAAGAAATAATTAAAAATTTTGGCAGATTAACACCTAATCCACTAATATATGCAGGTGGTTATAATTGTAGGCATAAGTGGCAAAGTGTATCAAGGGTTGGTGTTAGCAAAAGAATATATAACCCTGAAAAGGCACAAGGATTAAGAAAAGATGGCGATTAAAAAAGTTACAAGTGTAAAATTTTGGACAGAATTAGGTAAAGATGTAAGGGATCTATACAAAGATTATATATTTGAAAAAGGGCATAGTGTATATGATGGTGACTGGTGGGGTGGCAGATATAGCCCTGAATATGAAAAAGCAAAATCAACTGGAAATTTACCTAGACAAGCAACAGCATATAAAGATCAAGTAACTGCTGTTTTAACTACGCAAACACAATCTGATTTTGAAGGATTTTTAGAACCAAGAAATACAGGTGTTAAATTAGGCTATCCATCAATGGGTGATAGAGTTAGAAGATTGAGGAAACGTAAACCAAAAGATGGTGCATTAACTACTAAAGATAGACCTATACCAAAACATTTAAGCAAGTACATAGCAAAAGAGTATCACAAGTTTATAAAAAAGAATAGTAAAAATACAACAAGGATTCATAGAGGTAAAAAATAAAACCTTTTATATAATTAAAAATAAATTATATTACTAATAAGATTTTTCAATAAATATCCACAGAAGGAGTTAAAATGTCAGAAGAAAATGTAAATGTTCAAACTAACAGTAATGAAAATACTGAAACAAATCCTAGTACAGAAACTAGTAATAAAAATGTACC
>VTLG01016642.1_pt1 | contig 21683 bp, 25 predicted proteins | sample 4694571 | NCBI WGS metagenome assembly VTLG01 (sample SAMN12604809, study PRJNA352737) | marine metagenome | biome: ENVO:00000447; feature: ENVO:00000209|ENVO:00000569|ENVO:01000036; material: ENVO:00002151; isolation source: viral sequences binned using virsorter ... | reverse complement strand
CTTGTGACAGGTATCCCTCTAAATTGTCCTTGAAAGAAATCACGAATGTGATCGTAGTGAGGACTAAGATAATCGCCAACAGCATACTTATTGAATTTTATACCTGAGCTAGCTTCCCAAAATGAACCACCACCGCCAGGTCCAATACTATAATAATTATATTTTTCATGGAAGGCATGATGCAACTCATCATTTATATGTGGTTGTATTATGGCTGTTGACTCTGGGGAATTTACAGTTGACTTCATCTTTGATTCTTTATCAAGATCAATCTGTTCATGATCCTGATACCACTGAAACTCGCCCCATTCACGAGAATCTAAAATAGATACGATCTCATCACATTCCTGATGAGATAATAAATCGTATTCAAATATATGATCTTTAAGATTCGGGTATTTTAGGACCATCTTTTAAAACCTTTTTACCAGTTTGTTTGGCAATATATGCTGCAAGTTCTGGAGTCTCTTCCCATTCCCATATCTGATTATGTTGTGGGTTCTTCTTTGTTATCGTGTGTGTGCGCTTTACCATTTTCAACCTCCTGTGATAGAATTTCAATTTCTTGTTCAAGGCCAATAATTCTGAGTTCAGCATCATTGGCCGATCTTTCCAACGCCCTTATGGCGGTGGATAGTTTCGCAATCTCAGCACCAAAAGCATCAATGTTTTGGAGTAATAGATTGTTTCCGAATGTCTGAGGATGTCCTTTCTCTGCATAGGCAGTATCTTCTATCTCATCACATTTTTTGAGATATTCCTCTTTACTCATTCTATTCTCTTTTGCCATTAGTTATACTCCATGTAAATGTTTCCTGATATTGTAGTTCCCTCATTACCTGAGTTGACCATGTGCATGAGGAATGATGGGAATATGATTATACTCCCTGGCCCAAGTTGAGGCTTATAGTCTAACGGAAATTGAGGCAAAGTGCAACCAAAATGATTCTGAATGTTATGAATTGAAGGATTAAAGAATGATGTCCTTGAGGTCACATTAACATATATGACATAACTCCACTGACTATGAGGATGTATGTGAGCATCCTGATAATCATGTTTTTCATATACATTTCTCCATATATTTCCAAACCTAGCATTCTTTCCCATCAGTTGAGCTGGATGTAGATTTCTCTCTACTATTCCAGACAAATAAGTCCATACTTGTTCTGGAATCTCCTGTTGTTGCTGAGTTCCAAAAGTAGAAGGAACTCCAGAATCCCAAGTTGGTTCCAATGGAGCATCGGGAATACGATCAAATTTAGTAATATCAACCTCATCTTCAAAGATGGGTATACCAAAGAGTTGTTTCATTTAGATGGTAAAGGCACTGTTCTCATTGTTTTATATACAAGACTTGATCTAAGTCCACGATATTTTTCGTTTGGTGGTAGTCCATGATGCCAAATATTTCCCTTAAAAAATATAACTCTGCCTGGGGCAGGGTCTATTCCTTGCCACTCATCATTTAATTTGACCATGAGTTGTCCACCCCAATCTGGTTCCCAATGTTGATTTACATAATAACAGAAACTAATTCCATTGTCACATACGCAATCTTGATGTGGTGTTGTATTGTGTATCCATTGTTGGCCATTTATCATTATCTCTCCCAGTTCTACTTCAAATGGTAGAGTATTCATAACGGCACTGTAGATCATTTTAAAGGCACTATCCTGTGCAATATCACTCCTGTCTGGAGGAAATATTTGTTGTTTTAATGCTGGTGCCTCATCCCATGTAGGGTCTGCACCCACATCTCTACCATCTTCAGCATATCCACTGGTATGTCCCCAGAACCAGTTGTATCCTGTCATCACCATGTCATGAACATGATGAACAAACCAAGGTGGAAACATATAATCTACAACATATACTTCGTCTTTCGTCAGGTCATACTTTGACCAGTCTAAAAATTCTTGTCGGCAATCAATATGTATCATCTATAATTTGTGAATCACTTTGTTCTAATACTTTGTCGTAACCATTTACGGCGGCATCTATAATTGCCTTTCTCATGTCATCATGAAGTCTCTCTGTTGCCGAAGGCAATCCCTGTTGCCCAGGCAATTCTCCATCTACCTGTGCATCCACATCAATTATTACTGGTGGCAGTGGTTTGGGAGCATCTATTCTTTTATAAGTAAACTCCTCACCCTCATGCAACTCTAGAGTTTTAATTGCATATTTTTCGTGACTACAATCACAATATTTTTGTCCTAGTCCATCATAAACAGACCAGTAGGGGTAGTGTGGCATAAAGTTATTTTAGAATAATATGAAACAAATGTCAAGAATTGATTATGTCGTCCCAATCAAAATCTTCTACACTTTCTGCCTGAGTTAATTGTCTTGCGGCCTTAGCATTATTATATCCTATTGCCTGCAAGAATCCCCATGCAGTAGTCTCGTCATCAGATCTTAATGAACGTATGGAATCTGCTCCATTTATATAGTGGTTTATTTTAGGTGTATTCTGTTGAATAAGATCATTCATTTCACTCTCTGCGTCTACAATCGCAGTATCATAGGCTCCACAATCGCCTGGGATTGCACCAGCTGGAGGGGTTCCTGTATATCCTATCGCAGTGGTGTTAGTTCCAATACCAGTTATTACAAGTGTTTGACCTAAAGTTGCGTGTGTGGTGTTTACATCTCCATCTGCATTACGAGTCGTAATGGTTGGCCATTGGAATGTGCCTTGGTAATATTCTACCCTACCAGCACCCACTAATGGTTCTGGTTCATCCAATATTTCTCTCCACTTAGCAACAATATTTGGATCTCCGTTATTTGTTAGTTCTAGTCTGTGACCCTTTCCTATGTTAGCACCTTGTGCTATACCAATTTCAACTGGGTCTATAGGATTCTTGGCGGATTCAAAGTCTATATTTGTTATATCGCCTGGTCTGATAACTAGGAAAGCACTACCAATGCCTGGCGACACAGGTTGGGCACTGAGTTCTGCAAAATAATATCCCGACACAATACCAACATAAAATGATGTTCCTATTTCTCTATCAATACTTCCAGTAACTACCTGACTCAAGGTTGCAAAATCAAATACCACCTCTACACCTGTTGTTACACCTGTTACTGAATCGAATACAGTTGTCATACCAACAGCAGTACCGAATCCAGTAATTGTAGTTCCAGCAGCAATAACACCAGCACCAGATTTTAAAGCATCTCCATATACTTCATCTCCAATACTAAATGATGTTATAAATCCTATCTTTTCATCTCCATATAATTTGTTATCTCCAGATGTGCAAAAACCACTTACAGGATAATTATATGCGGCATACTGAGTTAATCCAAATCCAGTAATAGAAGTTGCTGCTCCCGCCGTGAATACTGTTGGGTCATCAAGACTATCTGTTATAAAGTCTCCTGTCTGAATACCAGCCTTACCTGTAGTAAATCCAGCCAAGGTTTCTGCATCAGAGTCAAGTAGAATTAAGGCACTACTACCCATGTTAGCATCAGCCTTATCAAGTGTTTCTACAACATTTGCTCCATACTCCATATTCTTTGGAAACTTATAGAACTTTGCTCCGTAGTATCCTAAAAATCTAAATGTGTTTGCATCTTTCTGAACTTGATAGGTTATAGCTGGTTGTTTATTATTATTATAATATTTTTTTTCACTAGTCTGAACTTGTACCCATGCTAGGTCACTCCTACATCCATGAGATATTCTATCCAGATATGCTTTTTGAACAGCATTTATCTTTACATTGATTGGGTCAATCAGGGGTGGTAATTTTTTATCTAATTTAATTATTAATTCATCATATTCATCTATTTTTACATCAGTTAGGGCTAATTGTTCCGCAAGAGCAGTTGTTTCGGTCTTAGTTGTCTCCCGATCTTCTCTTATTCTTTTAGCAATTATTTTTGGGTCTATCATTCTGTAGCTCCTTCGTATTCTGTTACCAGTTTCTTCACATCTTTACGTTCAGCATATACTATGTAACTGCATCTAATCGTGTGTGTATTGAAACCATGTGGATTCACTAATATACTTGTTTTATCTTTCATTCTAGCAATAGCATAACATAAATTTTGATGAGATCCAATGGGTGTTAAGTGAACTGTTATAGTTCTATCATCTACAAGGTCTTTCCAATAATCAGGAAGTTCTATCTCATTAGTTCCTTGCAACTCTCCTCTAAAATATACACCTATTTCTGGGCCTTCTAAACAAGAGTATCTCAACCTATGTGGGAACTCTTTACTTGGGTGTGGTATATCAAAGAACTTAAATGGTGCAGCAACACTACCAAATTCTCCTCTAGCCGCTCTAATAGTGGCACATGATATATTGCCACCACACAGAATTTTACCGTTAACAATAGATGCTCCCATTGTAGTTGTGCTACCATTGAATACTGATGGTGCATTTCCTAGATTGAGAGCATTCTTAGTATTGATGCCGTTGGTTATACTAGCTGAGTTTCTAATCGTAACTCCAAACTTTGTGCATAATCCTGTAAAATTACTGACCGCAATAACATTTAATATACCAAAAATATTTGCTACACCCTTTACTTCTAGACTGACAGGTACAGGAAGATTTATAGGAGGACCTATCATAACTCCAGCAGTAGGAACTGGTACGCCCGCACCAAAGTAAGCGGGACCATTAGCAACAAATGTGCCTGGAAGAATTGGTACGCCTGGTAAAAATGATACGTCTAATGCTCCAACGACAGCCTTGTCGCCTATCATTTGTATCGAACTAGTTACTGCCATCTATAAGAAGTCCTTAAATCTCTCGCCAAGTTGAAGTATCATTCCTAAGAAACCACCCTGTTTCGCATCTGATTGAGTTCCCAGATTTATTTCAACTCCAGCATGATTCTTAATAAAGTTGCCACCCATACTCAAAGTTCCTACAGCCAAAACATTTACAGTTTCGCCACTCAGGTTTTGAATTGGTGATAGTACAGAAAACTGATTATTAGCAATCACAGTGACTTCCTCAGTCGCCTGTATTCTTACATTCCTACCTTTTAATACTATATCTCCAGCCTGTGCATCCAGAACTATATGACCATACTTAGCCGCAATCACCTTGGCTCTGTCACCTTCCTTAGTTCTTAACCCTACAGTTTCATAAGAAGTACCATTGCAAACTAATTTATGCAATCCACTTTTATAAAATGCCTGGCCTTGAATTTCATCAGTTACTAGTGCATAGTCAATTGTTTCCCCTTTCAAATCACCTTTAGTGACCTCAAATCCAGAACTGACTCTGAATCCAGGCACGTTTTTATAGTATTGTTTACTATCGGGTTTTTGTAAGTTTTCGTCAGCCACTAGTATCCTCCTCCATAGCCACCGCCACCGCTGGATCCTCCGCCCCCACTTGGTCCAGAAGACCCAGTGTTACCAGTATTATCAGTAGGAGGAGTAGGGTTAGATTGTTGAGTTGGTTGCTGAGTCGTTTGTTGAGGTTCAACTTGCTGAGTTGAAGTAGTATCACTTGTTGTAGACTGACTCGTTGTAGTGGTGTCGGAAACATTTGTCTGTTGTGTTGATGGTGTAGTTGTCGTTGATTGTGTATAAGTCACTGGAGCAGGCTGGCCCAAACTTTCTTCTCTTGTGTTATATATCGTAGCATGAGGTATATTTGTATGAGTAGGACCTACCATTTTCACGCCTGTTGATGGATGAACATGGAAATCACCGTAGTAAGGATTGCCATTGACCCAACCAACTTGTGTCTTTCCTATACTATACACGCAATCTACAACTTTGACATATAAATTACCACCCGCTCTAGCACCATCGGGAACTGTTACTCCACCACCAAATCCACCATCTGTGGTAGGTGCTGCACCACTATCCGCAACAAAGTCAGGACTATAAGACATAATTGGAATTAAACCCGCTCCCCTTCCAGTTTTTGTGAGTATTGTAACTGGAGGCACAATTTTATGTTTGTCTTGACAATTTATATTATTGATTCCAACAATAGATCCAGCTGGAGTAAGAACTAAATCAAATTCACAAGTTCCAACCACACCCCTATCTCCAGAAGTATATCCTATGCCAGGCCTGTAAGGAATCAAACTCGTGACAATACCAACGGCTTCACTACCTATTCCAGACACTCCTCTAGTAGTAAAGTTATAAGTATCTGTTCTTGCCATACCAGCAAAAGCATTATCTGCAAGGTCTTTGAACGATCCCTCAGACATTGATATATGATATTCTGTGTTAGATCTTAAATTACTCTTTGGATCAACTTGTATGATTCTATCAGACAAGAATGTTATTCTATTATCTTTTACATTTATTCTTTCATGTACAACATTGCTTGTTGACTCTGTTATAACAACCTCACCCTCTCCTTTCACTATTGGTTCATTGAATGTGATTGAAAGAGAAACAGAAGTCTCAACACCAACTGCATTATCGGCTGGAGTGGTAAATGTAATGAATGGTGCTTCTTCGTCTGGAGATTCTGTTACAGGATACTTTGGAGGAATTACATTAGTTGATGTGCAATATCCACTTCCAGTCTGTAACATGAAGATATCAACAATAGATCCATTCTCATCTAATATTGCTTCAGCTTTCGCACCTCCACCATTACGAGTCTTATCTACTATAGTGATAAATGGAGGTGCTGTATAGTTTCTGCCTGGTTCAAGAATTTCCAATGTCAATATACTACCATCTATTGATGATACAATAGGTAGTAATATTGCAGTTTTTGTTCCATCACCATAAACTTGTACTTGTGGAGGAATACATTCACTCCATATAAAGCCTGGTGGAACGCCTGGTCCTAAATCATCTTGAGTCTGAGGATTTTGAGTTCTATTATTGCAATCAAAGAATTCTGGTAATCCTCCACCCAACATACTGAGTAGAGAGAATTTTGCTCTAGCATCATAAACTCCTAGACCAGAAGCTACATCTCCAGAGAAACCAGCATCATCAGAGAGTTCGTCTATTTTCTGGAATATCTCTGTATCTTCTAGTACTGTTTTCATCTTAACAGCTGGTTTTAGGTTTAGACCCATGCCCTGTGTCCAATCTTCATACTCCTTACATGTCAAATTAGTACAATCAAGGAATGATAATAACATATCAACATAACTACTAACTTTACCCAAGAGACCAGCAACACTACCCAAAGCACCAGTCAACCAATCTAATCCATCTAATACTGGTTTAAGTGCTTTCTTTATACCATCATGAATACTCGCTAAAAGATTACCAACCATTTGTTCTATGGCACATACTGTAGGGTTTATTGCCTTACCGACCATACCTAATAACATATCCTTTATCGTTCCCAACAAGTCTTCCCAACTGGTATTAAACAAACAAAAAATAATATCTATAATTTTTTCTAAAGCTTTAGATACAAAAGGTTTCTGAGGTTCTGGTATAATTAATGCTTGTAATTTTTTGAATACCTTCGACAGAAGTTTCATTACTTTTTTTCTAATCTTATTAATTATTGCCTTCATTGCGCCACTAATAATCTTAGAGACTTTATTCACCATCTGCTTTATATCTCCTATGAGATTTTGAGCAGCATCAATATAAACTTCTGCAAATTCTGTTAATGAGTTTACTGTTGTTAAAAAACTTCCTATTGCATTTGCTATCTCTCCCAGTGCATCATCTTTACAACCATCACTCATAGAGTGAGGTCCCAACTGCGTGTTACTAAAAGCTATGGTTGCTGCATCTTCAGTTAAACCACCTTCTTTACCTTCACCCTCTTCTTCTATTTCACCATGTTTGTTGTCAGCATTATCACTAGGAGTTCCAGCAGTTTGTTCCTTTATCGATTCTTGATTAGTTGCTTGATTGGGAAATATTTTTCCACTTTGAACACCAAATGCTCCACTCTCTGCATCAGTGTCTAATACTACGTTCGTAGGTCCTTTAGAGTTTATCGACCTAGGTAAAGCACCAAAGATGACTGGTTGTTGTGCTTCCTCACCATCCATGAAGAAACCAAAGACAGTCTCTCCACCAACCATACTTGAACTTTCACCCAAACATCCTTGACCAGCACCCTTTGAGGCATCCACCAAGACATGAGCCCAAGGTAAATCACTGCTAGGCAATACTGCCTCCTCAAAAGGATGATACCCAATTATTCTTACTTTACATCTAAATGACCAACCCTCTCTTATATCAGTAGATTCATCTCTCCAGTGTTCTGGAGGGGCAACCATGCCAATCCACCAGACAAATCCGTCTCGGCCAACAAAGTTGGTCTGTAAAAGAGCGCTGTCTAACATTAGTCGTCATACACCAAACATTCTGGTTCGTCAGGGTGCATGTCGCAGAATAGTTCTAAAGCGTTGGGGTCATGATGATCTCCAGCTTCAATCTCTTCTTTATGATGTTCTGCATATTCTTCTAGTTCATGCAATTCTTCCTTAGCATGTCTGCGTGCTGCAGGGCTTGCTAGAGGATCTTCTGCAATCTTCTTGTCTTTTTCAATGTGTTTTTCTATACTTTCCATAGGTTCTCCTATTGTATTCCATATGAATCTCGTACGAGATTTAAAGATGTGATGTTTTGTCCCTCGTTAAGATTGAAATGATGTCTCAAACTACGAATTAAATAAAATCCACTGATATTCTGATCTGCACGTTTATATGAAGATCCTTCGGATTCGTTAGGTCCTGTCTGTGGAAAAATGAGCCTGATTGGTTTTCCGACTCTCAAATTTATGTTACATGGTATAACTATATTTAGGCTCTGTTGGAACAGCAAGGAATATCTAGAGAATGATTTAGCCATATCACTAGGAGTTCTTCCAGATCCCTCTGACTCTTCTTCACTAGTGTTTCTAAACTCTCCTTCTATTTTATCCCACATTCCACTATCTCCTACTCTTACCAATAACCTTGAGGCATATTTCGTGACATCCCCCTCTGGGATTGTAACTGAGTCACCAGCAGTTTTCACATTAGCTTCATCTATCTCTTTTTTAAGATTGTATTGTATGGCTTTCACTTTCCAGTCTAACGGATTATAAAAATAAGTCAAGTTGGAGTATAATCCGACCCTTAAATTTTTCTGAAGATTAGTAGTCTTATCTGTAAAAGCATGAATTATCTGTTTTTCGTTGTCACTCTGATCTGTACTAATAACTGATGAAAATGTATATGTTTCTACTCCATACTCTGAAGCCAATTTATCTATTGTTGTATCATCTGGATATTCAACTTGAGTTGCATCAACCATTCTATCAACAGATCTGAAATTATATCCATCATAATTTTCATAGAAGCAAAATCCAGCAGTTCCTTTCGCTTCATTACCAGCGTCTCCCTTTACACCCTCTGTGCTTGGTATTGCTTTAGGGCACAACCAAGTACAAGTATAAAATGGTTTTCTGTTATTACCTATGAATCCATAAGAAGTGGTTGAGTCCTCAATTAAAGCTATTCTCTCTGGCTTTATCTCCATCACCTGTTCTAATATAGTTCTTATATGTGAACTTATTGGTCTCTTTGGAAATCTTACTTGACATCTCGCTGTTTCGTTGGTCAGATTACCTAGAGTACAAAGTTTGAGTGTAAATATTTCCTGTCCCTCATTTTGAGTTAGTCCTTCGATACCAAGAACATATAGTTCATTTTTATCTTCCTCACCAAAAGTTATATCACCATAAGCAGTTCCAATAACAAGATCAACTCTTTCTCCGCCTCTAATTGGAACTAGACTATACAATGCAGAGGTGTTAGATATTTTTAAATCTACAGTTATAGCTGCAGATAGAATATCCTCGTAGTAATCAAATGAAACTACTGCTGGAGTAATGTCAAGACTTTCTACCGCCTTATCTATTGTACTCAATGCAGATATTTTAGATCGAGGAGTTATTAGTATTTTTTTAAAATGAGTCTTTTGGAGTGAAGACATTAACTAGCACCTAAACTATGGAGTTGGAATAAAGAGGCGACTGCGCCTGGATCTGTCGCAATGATCAATGGGGTGTCTGATTCTGCGGAATGTTGTGCCATTACAGGATTTGATGATGAGGAGTTTGGTGCTCCTACAAGTGCTATTACTGGGGCACCTCCATCTCCGTTACCAGAAGGATCATCATAAGACATATATTCACTTGGAATCTCAACACCTCTCTTGGGCGTTTCAATAGATGACACATCAGTCTTACTTTCCTTTTTCATCATAATCTTTGATGCAGCTTCTTTCTTGGTTATACTACCATCATTGTTAAGATCTAAACCTTTGTTAGCCTCATATCTTCCTATAAATTTTTCTTCACTAGCACCCTCACCGAAGAGAACAAAGTCATCTGACTTACCAACTGCTCTAGGAAATAATATACTCATGTAAAGATCAGATAAGTCACCTTGTTTTCCATCCAAACGTCCAGCTAGATTTGTTTCAAGATACTCGTCAATATATTTTATCTGTTCTGCTCTAGACATTCCAGCTAATTCCCCAGTGGTAGTTCCCAAAGATTCTGCTGTTGAAGGTAAGAACTGTATCAAACCAGTAGCACCAGATCCATAGATATTTTTCTGTGCTGGATCGAATGTTCCTCCTGTTTCAAAATCCATAACAGCAAGAAAATTCTCAGGTGGCATATTATATTTTTCTGATAACATATTAATACCAGCCATGAACTCCTCATCTGCTGCAACATCTTCTGGAAGCGAATAGTTTATGGGTTGTACAACATTGCCAGTCATGGTTTGCACTGGTTGAACTTTGGTGACACGGACTGGTAAGACCTTCTCTTTTACTTCATCCTCACTTTTTTGATGAAAGGGATTCTTTATATTCATCCACTTAGGTCCTATGTATCCATCACCTTTCTCACTTCCAATCGTCGTCCTTATTGTCTCGGCAAGTTGTGAGTTATTAACAAACTTAGATACCTTCTGGACAACCTCTTTGGTTACTTTGTAAGTATTTTTTATAAAATTTTTAACTTTATCTACAATAGTCTCTTTTTGGCCAAATAAGTATCCTTTATCAACTAAAAACTTAAATCTTTTCACCGCATCTTCATATACATCTAAGTTTAGTTCTTCTTTATTTCTTTTCAACATAGCGATATCACCCTTCTCTTGAGTGGTAAGTTCCTTATCACTATCATTCCCCTCAAGATTCTCCTCTTTTGGTTTAGCTTGATTTACCTGTGCCTTACTATCTTTTAAGGCATCTTCTTTCCCATCTATAGTTTTATTCAGTTCATCTTGTTTTTTTCCAAGTTCACCTCTTTCTTCATCTAAATCTTTCTTCATCAAGTCTTTGTCACCACCATACTCATTATTGAGGATTTCATTAGCGTTGACTTGTTTTGCTTTCAATGCACTTCCTAATACGAATGGTAGTATAATAGCACTACCTAATAGTAGTTTATTAAGTTTTCCTCCGCCACCAGAAGAGAAATTTTGTGCAAACTTCCTAGCCTTATTCATGGTGGCCTGACTAGGAGTTCTACCATCAATACGTTTGCCACTCTGTCCCATGAATTGAGCAAACCTACTTATGGAATCCTGAGAGTTGCCAATTGATCTGGTTAACTGACTTTTTACTTGTAGAATTGAAGATTTATTCATTATATTGCATCCACGATATTAAATACTGATCTTGCATTTTGAGTGTGTATATCACCAATTCTGAAAGCAGGGAGCATAGGAACTTTGTTTTCTTGTTTGTTTCTCACTCTTGTGATGGGTGTATTTTTGTTTTGTCTTTCAGCTGCAGAAGGAATTGGAATTACTTGAGGAGTTCCAGCACCCTCACCAGTGGTGTCAGATGATTTAGCTGGTTTAGATATATCATTAGTTATTACCTTCTTGGCATCAAGAGTTTCTTTAGATCCCTCGACTGTGCTCTTTGGTGGTTCCATAGCAGTACCAGTCACATCAGAATCTGCAAGGTCTTGATCAATAGCGTTTGGATCTCTCGGAGCAGAAGTTGATTTGATTACTTCTATTTGAGCATTGCCTGGTTTTTCTAAACTCTTGGCAAACTTACCAGCATCAAAGAAGAATGTGCTCCCAGTATTTTGAATTAAATTTGATCCACCTGTGGCACCATCTAAACCTACACCATCCTCACCATCTTTTCCTTTTACTTCTTTGTTTAATACAGTTTCAGAATTAAAGGCATACTGTCCTCTTTTATTCTTAGATTGAGTATCAAAAGGTACTATATCTGATTTTGGAGTGGATACTGATGACTTTGCCTCTTCGTCAGTTTCTGATTCATCCCCTTTCTTATCACCCATAAGCGGAGTAATCGTCATTGCTCCACTATCTTCCAACTTCAAGTCGGCGTTGGGAGTTAGATTCTCTACACCATCAACTTTAGGTGTTTCAACTTGAGGGGTTTCAGTTTCTTCTTGATCTGTAGTCTTATCTTCTTCTTTTTCATTGAGCTCCTTATTTTCCTCTTTCCTCTTATCTTCTCTTTCTTTATCTTTTTTCCTTCTCTCTTCCTCTTCTCTCCTCAATCTACCTCTAATCATTCTGTAGAAGAAATCAACACTATCTGCAAATGTTTGCGTAGTGTCATTGAATGCTTCTACATCAATATCATTTTTTCCTCTTATTTGATCTTTCTTACCACCTATACCAAGGAACTTTTTAGCTAAGAATCCAGCACCAACGGCCAAACCGACACCTAGTGCCGCCTTACCTAGTGTTGGTAATATGGCAGCAGCCTTTGGTGCAAGCATTTTCACCATCAATCCCGCCATACCTAATTTAACAATACCACCAATAAGTCCTTTGAAGAAACCAGACTTAGGTTTTCCTCTCTTGGCTTTGGCCATCTTCTCAATTACGTCTACAATTATACCCTTTGCTTGATTTAAGAATAATATATTCTTCTGTAATGATCCCTGTAATCCATTCAAACCAGATGCAAACTGATTCAATGATCCTAAACCACCTTGGAATATCTGACCTAGGAAAGCTCGTGGGTCAAATGGTTGTTGTTGAGTACCAGCTACTGATTGTTTTAAACCAGAGGCTAGGGTATTAAACTTCTGAGTTACAAGTCTATTGACCATCATGGTCTGTCCTTGCACCTGTTTCTCTGGTGGTTGAAGCATCTTTGCGATACCACCAAGTAAACTCTTAGTCCTTACCTTACTCTGTTTTACCCCTGATGTTTTACCTTCTTCTTTTCCTTTTACTCCCTGAGCACCACCTACCAGTCTGTTACCAAAAACTTTGCCAACATTAGCCTTCTTACCCTTTTTGAGAACTTTCTTACCAAAAGAGAGAATTTTATTTAATTGTCCTTTACCTCTTTTCTTAACCATTTTTGATTTGTGCTTCCCTAGCTTTCGCTTTTAGGTTTTCCTCTTCAATATGTAATTTAAGTAGTCCAACATAGATGTCCCTTTCCCAAGGTGGCATGTTTTCTATTTCCCATAAAGAATACTTATGAAACTGCATGAGGGCGAAATTGACTCGGAAGTATGTCTCAAGGTTGATATGAGACATACCTAGGCGAAAAAATCGGCCAGTCCCTCCAACACTACAGTGTTTTTCTTTTTGGTATTAGGATTAACGACAGTTAAGGTATGTTGTAACTTAGGCATAGTCTGAAAGAAAGTTTCAATCTTTGCAAACTGTTTTGATGTCAATGCTTCGACCCATTCTCTAAGTTCTTTTTTAGTGCAATCTGCAGCTGAGAACATATCTTTTTCATTATAAACCATATCAATACATGATGCTATGATGTCGAACGATTGTTCTACACTATTTGCATCATCTGTGAAGTTAGTTTCAACAAACTGACTAAGAGAAGGATACTTCATCTTAACAGTATATCCATCAGATAATTCAATGTCAGTGCTGTGATCCTTTGATGTAATGACTGATATGTCATTTATAGGAACATTGACTGCAACTTCAGTCTTGCCGTCATCACCACATGTAACAAGTAGATCTATTGATTCACCAACAGATTTGCCACGGATATTTAAAAACAAGTATTCAATGTCAAAAGCAGGGAGTGTCTCAATTTTGACACCCTTTGTGATTACACAAGCTTTTATGACTTGTTTTACGGCGTTTGTGATCTCTTTTTGATTTTGTCCTTCTAGAGCAAGTATAAGTATCTTTTCTTCTTTTACCAAAAATGGTCTATACTTTACAGTCTTTCCATTTGAAGGCAATACCAATTCATACTCAGAAGTCGTAATTGTAGGTAAAGGCATAATATGTAATTATTCGTTATTATTTAGAGAGGTTTTTTAAGCGTTAGTCTGTGTGGCGTTAGCATTATTTTTTCCAAAATACTTTGGATTTAAGTTATCAGTTTCCAAAGATCCTATAGCAAAAGCTCCAGGCTTACCTGATCCGTCATCAATTGCGGCTGGTTGTGGTTTAATAACTTCTTCTTTAATTCCTTGTTTCTTTTGATTAGATATTATCACATATCTATCGTAAGCAAATTCTACTGTCACTTGTAAGACTGAGGATGCTTGATATGTTAATGCTATATCTTGTACAGCAGTAGGGAAAACATTTATAAATTTATAACTGATTGCTTCCTGTTTGAACTCTTTAGCTTGTCCTTCTCTAGCGGTTAGAGCTGCTGCTTTATTACCAATATCTTTTTCAAATTTAGTAATAGACATAGTTTTCTTATATTCACTAGGATATCTAAATCTATGATAAGCATATCTGTCAACAGCTTCTGGATATCCACCAGATCTACCCTGTTGTGGAGTTCCTTCAACACCTTGTCCATTACTATAGTATAATGGATTCATAAAATTTATCCACTCTTGAAATAATCTTAAAGTTTTGTAGTCAGCAGGGACGTAATAAGTTATAGCAATATCATTGTATGCTCTCTGTGTGGCAAATTTCTCAGTTATACCTTGTCTACTTCCCACCTCGGATACAACAGTCATGTTTGATCCAGGCAATATTGCTTCAGATGCTAATATGGAAAATCTTTTTGAACCAAGATTAGGTTCTAAAACTCCACATGATGTCAACCAATCCTCTAAACTTGCCTCTGACTTAGAACCAAACTCATCTCCAACATTACTTAGCCCTAGCGCAAGATCTAGATCCACTGTATAAAAACTAGAAAGTGATGGAGCTCCCAATGATGTTTGAAAATCACTCAAGAAGTCCACATCACCCTGATTATAGAGCATACTCCTTTCATTCTTGGGTTGATCCCCTCTAGGTTGCTTTATAGAACTTGGAGTAACATCTACACCGAAGGTTACTTTGTTAAAATGATTCTGGCTTTCTTGTTCTGCCATCTAAATATAGTTATGACTTACATACTATGTATATGGCTTATAAGGGAAAATTTAAACCAAAACATATAAAAAAGTATAAAGGCGATCCAACTCAGATCATTTATCGATCTCTTTGGGAGAAAAAGTTTATGGAATACTGTGATTTAACAGAGAATATAAGTCAATGGCAATCAGAAGAATTCTGGATACCCTATAAGAATCCCCTAGACAGGAAGATACATAGATACTTTCCCGATTTCTTTATCAAGTATGATGATGCAAGTGGTAAAAAGAGATCAGTTGTTATAGAGGTAAAACCCAAAAAGCAATGTAAGGCTCCACCAAAGAACCCTAAAAGGAGAACTAAATCATGGGCACATGATGTTCAATCATGGGTTATTAATCAAGCCAAGTGGAAAGCAGCAGAACAATACTGTGCTGATAGAAAGTATGAATTTAAAATTATGACCGAAGACGATTTAGGTATATCACATGATCGCAGAAGATATTAGACAACAAGCTTCTGGTAGGAATAAGAGTGGTGCATGGTATGTCAATGCACTTCAAAATGCTTTGATGGAAGTACAGAATATAGATGTAAGCACACAAGACACTAGCGGTATATCTATTGGAGACTTATTTTTCTTTTCGTACAGTCCAAGATTTCCAGAAAGATACCCATTTTGGGATGTTCAACCACTAGCAGTTCCCTTAACTTTCTACCGAGATGGGTTTCTTGGATGCAATTTACACTATGTAAATCAAGGCTATCGTGATTCTGTTGCAGAAAGCCTACTAAATAGCGGTGGCGGAGCGTCTGTACCTAAGAATACTATACACAAATATCTGTATTCTGGTATAGGAAACTTACAAAAAGTTCCTAGAACAGAGGACTGGGGAGAAATTTCTAAACTTCCTACAGAACAGTTCATAGATAAGAACGGTATGAAATACCCCAAGCATAGAGCATTTAACTGGAATAAACACAGAAAGTAATGGCAGAAGCAACCCCTAGTTTTAACGACCCCAAGTTGTATGGAGTGGAAATTGATACTCCTGTCATCCAACAAGAGGTAAATGGTAGAACGCAATCATATAAAACTTTCATCAAAGATGGGAAGGTAACAATTCTCCCTGTGGATTATACTGGAGCAGTTGAACCAAACGCATACAAAAATGCAATATATGAAGATGGAGTATGGTATGATAAAAGAATCACTCAGCCTGGAACAAATCAAGTAGGTAAAGGTTCATATTCTCAAGTTGTTACTATAGATGGGTTGGAGAGAGTAGATAACGGTGATGGCACTTTCTCATATGTGGGGAAAATGAATAATGACATCAAATTTGCAGTTAATAATCACTCTGTAGCAACTGGCCAACCTACACCAGAGTTTGCAAAAGTAGAGAATGATAATTATGCAAACGGTATACCAGCTGAAATTGCTAGATTAAAAGAAGAGATAAAGGGTGCGAATGGTAATGATAAAAGAGCAAAAGAGAATAAATTGTCTAGATTACAGGAACAGTGGAATAGAAGTGAATCAAATGAAAAAGTAGAGTCTGATGGTCTATTCGGAATGCCAACAAGAGGTGCTTCTGATTATGATACTGACAGTGACATAATGTTTGCAACTCCTGTGAAGTATCCTATGGATATGTCACTATATCAGGATCACTTTAGTATTCAGTGTTACGCATATCAAGCTCCATATGCAACAGCATTTAAAGGTAAGAATATAGGAGCTGCATTTGGTGCTCAAAGAGGAACACCATTTAGAAAGAAACTAGGTGCTGGTATATACTTACCAATGCCTAACAATATGATTGATGGAAACTCAAGAAACTGGGAAGAAGATAATATGAGTTTACAAGGTCTAGAGGCTATAAGAAACTCTATGAGTAATGGTGTTATGAAGACTGTGTTTAGATCATTTGGAGCTGGTAATGCTGTTTCCTTTATATCAAATGCTGAATCAACTGTGAGATCTGCAACACAACGTTCTGGTAGACAAGAAATAGTAGCAAACAAACTCAGTCAATTAGTTGGCGATTTAGGATATGATATAAGTGCAGATGCTATACTTGGTAGGAGTCTTGGTGTTATTGCTAACTCAAATACAGAGTTACTATTTGCTGGTGTTTCTATGAGATCTTTTGAGTTTTCATGGGTTTTAAGTCCGAGAGATAGAAGAGAGGCAGCAAATGTAAGAATGATTATTCGTGCGTTAAAACAATGGTCTGCTCCTAGAAAATTATCTAAACTAGCATCTGGAAAAGATGCAGCTGAGAAAGGGAGAGGTACAGGTTTAGCTGGAGGACCTAGTTATTTCTTATCAACTCCAAATGTATTCAGACTAAGGTATCTTACCAACGGTAATAATAATATTCTTGGTGTGAATAAATTTAAACCTTGTGCTTTAACAGATATAAACATGAACTATACCCCAGAGGGAATGTGGATGGCATATGAAAATGGTATGCCCGTATCTGTACAAATGTCACTCAAATTTAACGAACTAGAGCCTATATACAATACAGATTACAGTGATAAAATTCAAGACGGAAGAAACTTCGCTAAAGAACCATTGGGAGATCTCATGCCTATTGGTATTGTTAGGCAAGATACACCATACACAACGGACGTAGGATACTAATGCAAGGTTACTTTACATATCTACCAGATCTAAATTACGTTTCTAGATCTCCTGATAGAAATTCTAATGAGGAGTATATACCTGTTAAGAATATCTTTAGAAGAGCAAAGATTCGTGATGATATGATGTCTGTAGTTACTTCTTTTGAAGATTTTACTGTTGTTGGCGACGGAAGACCAGAACAGGTTGCTCAAAAGATATATGGAGATCCTAGATTTGATTGGGTAGTATTGATATCAAATAATATTACAAAAATAAGAGACCAGTGGCCTCTTACAGAAAATGATTTTAGAAATTTTCTTCTAGATAAGTATGGTAGCGATGAGGAATTAGCAAAGATACATCACTATGAAACTAAAGGGTTTGGTGATGATCATGGAAGAGTAGTCATGCCAGCTGGATTAAAAGTAGATTCAAACTTTAATTTTAATTACCTAGAAAGAAACGTTGTTAGACAAGCAACAGTATCTTATGGAGGAATACCACTAAACGAATTATCTACTGTTGATAGTTCAGGCACTGTAAAAGATGCAAATGGTAATGTTATAACTCATAATAATATATTTCCTGTTACAAATTATATGTACGAATTGGATATTAATGAAGCTAAAAGAAAAATCAAAGTCCTAAGACCAGCGTACTTAAATCAAATTGTAGCAGATATGGAAGAGATTATGTCTTATAAGAGATCTTCTCAATTTATCAATAAGAGACTTAAAAATGCAGACAACCCCAGACTAAGGGGAGGCTAAAAAAAAGGGGTCGTGAGACCCCTTTCTTATTGTTTACTCTTCAGCGAGTTTTTGGAAGTAACTCAGTGCATCATCTTCCTCTTCATCTGTGGCAGATGCCGTAGCAGCTGCAGAAAGATTAGATATTGCATCAAGATCTTCGGTTGTTGGTCGTTTTCCTTCACTTAGATCTTCTAAGTCCTCATCAATAGATTGAGTTGGAGCAACGACTTGCTTTCTTGCAAGAACTGAGTTCAAACGTGCCTTGAGTTCATCATAGGTTTTGAACTGGTCTGCAGCAGTAAACTCACTGAGGTCATAGATCTTATCGTAGATCTTTTCTAACTCAGCATCATCATCTAGAAGTGCCTCTACCTTACCAAACTCTGAACTATCATAGTTCCAGAATCCAGCAACCTGTTTGATCTTCAACTTGAAGTTAGCACCCTTCCAGAAATCGAATGGGTTGATTGCCTCTTCATCATCGAACTCAGGTTGCATTGCAGCAGTGATCTTATCAAAGATTTTCTTACCAAACTTGTATAGTTTGACTTCTCCTTCGTTCTCAGGATTAGTTGAATCCTTTACAACGTAAACGTTTGCATAGTAAGAAAGCTTACGCTTTTGCTTACGAGCAATATCTTTGTCAGATTCACGACCACTGTTCCAGAGACTTCTGTTGAGTTCTCCGACAGGATCATCTTTACCGAGTGTAGTTAGACTATTCTCAATATACCAACCGCCTGGTCCTTGGAAAGCGTGACTCCAAACTTGAGTCCATGGCAGTTCACAATTAGCATGTGCAGGGAGGAATCGAATAACTGCGTATCCGTTACCCGCTTTATCTACAGCTGGTTTCCAAAGACGTTCATCAGTATTGTTACCCTTCTCATTGAGTTTCTCAACTTTCTTCATTAACCTTTCGGTTAAAGAACCTGAGCGGGATTGTTTTTTTAATGCAGCAAATGACATTAGTATTCTCCGTATTTTTGTATTGTTGGATTGTTTATATTATATCAGATAATGATATATTCGTCAATCGGGTAGATTGGCTTCTAGTTTATCTAGAGTTATAGACAGTGTATCAAAAAATTCTGAGATATTTTGATTTGGTTGTAAACCTAGAAACTTAGCAGATTCTAAAATCTGTTCTTTCATTTCAATCGCATCTTCGTCTTCCTTCTCCAATGACAATCTGAACATAAAGTTCTTTTGCTTTTCGAGAAGTGATCTCATCTTACTAATATGTAAGAGGCCTTCCTCGTGTGTTTGAGGATGACTCATACCATTAATAGCGAGACCTGTCATGATATCTTCTTGTATCTCCTGTATCTCGGCCATTGCGGCTCTGACTGCTGGAGCTTTAAAAAATTCACTCATTGTACGACTTTAATACATAACTATTTATCTGTTTTAGATGCCCACATCGGTAGGTATATCAGGGTAAAAGCACTACCCCAGAAGGCGAGAAAGACGTATAAATGACTACCTCTATGAGGTGAAAATGCAAACCCTAAGGCTACAACAATCACCCAAACGTAGTCTACTATACCATGAAAGGTTTGCCAACCATCACCGTATTTTTCTATAAGATTATCTCTCTGTTTTGCCGCCCATGGCGACACATGCCTCATCATCACAAATCCCTCATTGAGAAACATGATGGTGAACCCTATCCAGAATATCATAGCGGTAATTTAGATCTCGAAGTTCTCTTAAGATAATTTAGTTCAGTTGCTTCTGCTTTCAATTTATCCTTAAGAGGTTTAGAAATTAATTTACCTACTGATTCAAACTCGATATTGTTATCTTCACAATAACTCACTAGTGCCTCAATATAATTGAGCTCAGTTGTCAGAACTAGTTGTTCTACATCTTGTGTAAACTTGTTCTGATCGAGAAATTTCTCTTTCAGCAGTTCATTAACTTCTTTCTCCATACTCTCCGAGCTTGTGGGTGACAAATTCTTTAATATACTTGGTAAGAAGTTTAATATAGTCACTTTTGTTGGTTTTTTCATAAACTTTCACATCTCCATTATCAGCAACCATTAGGGTTACAATCTTCTTTACCGAAATACCTGTCATCTCATAATACATGCAGGCATACGCAGTTTCTTGAACAAAGTAGTTTTGCAACCACTTTTCTGGTTTAATTTTCTTAGACGTTTTAAAGTCTATTACTGCTAATTCTCCTTCGTACTCGGCGATACAATCAACTCTTCCAGCGATACCGAAATACTCACTATATAGGGGTTTTTCCAGAGCGTGAATATTGTCTATCTTGTTTAAAGATTCTCTTGCAGCAATCCACCTTGCTTTGGTGCTAGGCAATACACCCTTTAAAGAACTAACATCTTCGTTTGAAAGATACTTTTCAACCAGATCATGAAACTTTGTACCTCTATCGGTAGCAACTTTCGTTATCTTGTTTGCTTCTTCCTCACCTATTTTCTTACGCCAATTTATGAAAGTCTGACGATTATAAAAACTGGTTATGGAAGTGATAGAGGGAGCCTTCTTTCCACTTGGAAGAGTGTAATATCGAACTCCATCTATAGTATTGGCTTCTAACTCAAAATCACCAAGTTTATTCAAGTGAGTAAACATTATAAAGACAAAGCAAGTTTAGTAACCAAATAGTTTCTTACTAGACCAGAGCGAACAATGTCATCTAAACCGAATTCAACAACACCGAAATCTTCTTCCATAATTTCAATGATACGTTTAAAATCTAAGATGCCATTCTTCTCATTGGATTTTGTAAGATCCGTTTGAGTAGAGTCACCACAAAACAATATTTTACAGTTATCTCCTACTCTTGTTATTATACTATCTAATTCGTGAAAATTCAAGTTTTGCATCTCATCTACTAACACAATGCAATTATCAAGTGTTGTTCCCCTGATAAATGATGTGCTCCAGAATGAAATAGTCTCTTGAGCTTTTAAATTACCGTATAACATTTCAAAGTCATTGTCTGATGGCATTTCAAACATATACTTTACCATATTCTTATATGGAATTTGATAGAGTGATGACTTAT
>VTLG01012370.1_pt1 | contig 21686 bp, 25 predicted proteins | sample 4694571 | NCBI WGS metagenome assembly VTLG01 (sample SAMN12604809, study PRJNA352737) | marine metagenome | biome: ENVO:00000447; feature: ENVO:00000209|ENVO:00000569|ENVO:01000036; material: ENVO:00002151; isolation source: viral sequences binned using virsorter ... | reverse complement strand
TCTTACCACCAGTAAAGTTTCTAGACTTTGCATTATTAAAATGTAAAGGATCTTCTGGATCTTCTTTTGCCTTTTCAATTCTTGATCTCATATGATCAGCAGCACTCTTCATCAATTTTTCTGCTTCTTCTTTATCTTCATCAGAAGCATTTTTATTGTTTAATATATCAACTGCTTGTCCAAGTGCAGTTCTTATTGTTTTATTATGTCTAAATTCATTCCATACTTTTCTATGGCCATGCTCACTGCCATACCTTCCTTCAAGGAACAAAGTTAATCTATGTTCTTCAAATAAATCTTTATAGAATTGTGTAGACGGTGATACGTATCCCATTTATATAAACACTTTTCTTCTATTTATTACATTCCTGCTTGGAATCTATTCCATTCAATAGCATTTTTAATTTGGAAAGTTCTATTAGATACGTTCTTAATTATCTCTTCTAAGAATTTTAAAGTAGCATCATAGTATCTTATCTTGAGATCTAACTTGGTTAGTTTCTCATCTGCCTCTAGATGCCTCTGTATTGCATCCTTTTCTCTAACTTTATATGGGAAAGGTTCCTCCTCATATGCAGCAGGATCTGCCTTACCTGTGTAGTAATTATATCTTTCTAATTTAACTCTATTATATGAGTCTCTTGCTTTTTCACGCAACAAAGTAATGGTATTATAAACTGTATAATACTTTGAGTGTAACTGGGGTATTTTTAACGACTCATCATGTAGATTATCAGGATCTATGACAGCATCTCGCTCCCACATCTCCTGAATTTTATCAAGATTCATAATTTATTTCAAAGGTTCACCATTGGGATCTACCATATTATACACAGTATACTTGAAATTAGCCTCTGCTGTAAAGTACTGTATATCCGACTCTGTTGCATCAAATTCTAAAGAAGTTAAAGAAGTTGGAAAAAGATCTCTAAATTTAACAGATGCAACCTTTCTATAATTACTATTTAAAATTGAAAGTGAACCATCACTCCATTGTTCATTTAAATCTCTTAGACCATCTGAATCTGTTGTCTGTTTTTTAAATTGATCTGCTGTTTCTGGAAACCCTATACCTGTTAACCAATTATGAATTGCCATATAATTCTCAAGATTTTCATCAACTAAGAAACGTATTATAAGATCACCATAGGTAAGTTTCTCTCCAGGAACATCAATATCCTTTAGATATGATGGTTGGATTGCAGTACCAAGTGTTATCTCAGGTATTCTAGCAGAATTACAGAAAAATGCAGCTTTTGGATACTTTGCCAAAGTAAATTTAAATCCAACAGGTGCTAAAAAATTCCTGTTTTCTATTTGATTGACAAAGGGATCAGCCATTATTCTCCTCCACCACCATTGCCACCGCCGCCGTTGCCGCCGCCACCGTTACCATTGCCACCATTGCCATTACCACTTCCGTTACCGTTATGGGACCCATTACCATTACCATTCTTTTTAGTATCATCATTATCTTGTTCCAGATAACCTCTATGCCCTATATGATATCCTCTAGGGATTTTTTTGCATTTCTTATCAGTAAAGCACCAATACTTTCCATCAGGACAAGTCTTTGCTTCCTTTGTTTCCTTTATAAAATCTTCAAAGGTTTTCATTTTAATAGATCAGTATCTTTAAGAATAAGTTCATACCATTCTTCACTCATACCCATAATAATATTACCTGCCATATCAGCATTTTCAGCATAACCTTCACTTATGAGATACTTCTCAATATAATTATGACGATCAACTGCCTCTTTGTATTGTTTTGGAGTCGGTTTCATTGTAACACTAGCTTTATCTTTAGGTATTTAGATAAATTCTCTGTGTGAAATTAATTCCTTCCATATGATCATACTCGTGTTGAAATATTCTTGAAATAAATCCAGTTAGTTTTAACTTATGAAATTCTTTACCTTCATCCTCATATTTAATAATAACTGAACTTGGTCTTGCAATTGTTAGAAATTTATCTGGATAAGATAAACATCCCTCTTCTATTTCAACACTATCCTTTGAATACTTTATAATTTTTGGATTAAAACAAGTAATAGTTTCCTGAGTTTCCATATCAGAAATCATTACAAATGCTCTTTCCTCTATACCTATTTGATTTGCAGATAATCCTACACCATTATAATGAAACATATTTTCAGTTAATGTATAAGATAACTTTGATCGATCTAAATTATAACTACATTTTTTTATCTTTTTATGTAGTAAAGGATCTTCAACTGAGATTAAAGTCTTTATCATTCACGTATTTTATTATAAGTTCTTTTGCTTGATCATATAATGGTATCACATTCATTTTATGATACACATGATATGCTACTTCATTTATCTGTTCTTTAGTTAATTGTGGATATAAATCCTTAACTACTCCATTTAATTTAAGACCAACTGTAGAATCATCAAGTATTTTTTGCATTTATTTTTATTTAGACGTAAAAAAAAGACCCTCCCGAAGGAGAGTCTTTGTAATAAAGGATATATATCCTTTCTGTCTTACATAAGGTTGTTGACCTTAACACGTCTGTAGTATACGTTAGAGTTACGCTCAAGAACTCCAGGAGTTGTGAGTGTAGCACCTTTAGCAAATGGGTTTGCAACGATACCATAACGAGTCTTAAACCCGATTTTTGGTTGGAATGTGTTCTCGCCAACTGCACGAACCATCTGTAGTGGAACGTATGGGCAGTAGAACAATCCAGCGTCGTAAGGAGATGAACCTTTATATCCAGCAACGTAGTACTGAGAAGCAGCACTGTTTGCAGAATATGGGTCGATGTAGACTCTAAACTTACCAGCAAGTACACCAGCAAATGTATTACCTGTGTCGTCAACGTTAAGATTAGCGTTAAGAGCAGGAGTGTAGTCTAGAACACCAGCCATGGTCAATGCAGAAGCAACGTCAGCAGAGCAAAGGATCATGTTACCCTTTCCACGACGAGTTCTTTGTGCGATTGCGTTGGCATCTCTTTCGATCTGGAAGATCAGTCCCTTGAATTTCTCAACTGACCATCTACCATTGGAGTCAACGTCTAAGTCGAATGTTCCACTTGTAGCAGTGTTAACAGTAGCACCGATTTCAGCAACGTTATAGATTGTTCTGATAACTTCACGGTTGATCTCAGCAAGTATCTCTGTAGAGAGGATATTTGCTAACTCAGCCTCAGCGTTCAATCCGTGGATTGCCTTAAGGTCTTGAGCGAGCTCTAGTGAGTACTCAGCTTTCAACGCACGAGACTTAGCAGTAACCGTAACCTTCTCGATGGAGAATGCCATCTGGTTAAAGTTATTGTTAACGCCATCGCCTAATGCTTCAGCGTCGTCTGTACGCATACCCTGACCTACGTTGTAGATCTTCTGTTGAGCAGCAGTACCAGTAGCACCTAGAAGTCCAGGATTAGAACCGCTTTGTGCAGTTGTACCCAAACCAACGTTACCATCTACGAATCCATCGGTGAGTTTTCCACCACCCTCTGCTTGTCCAGAGAATGCAGAATCGACTTCGTTGTAGAATGTTTCGTTTCCGTCTTGCTTCTCGTAGCGAGAACGCATTGCGAAAATAAGTCCTGTAGGTCCGTTCATTGGTTGAACACCTGCTAGGTCATATGCGACCAAGTTAGGCATTGAACGACGGATAAGGCTGATTAGAACAGGATCAAAACCAGCTGTTGGGGAAGAAGCACTAGCACTGAAACCAGCATTTGCACCTGAATTGGTACTGTTGGTTGGAGGGCCTTCTGCTAGGAACTCACGCTCTTCACGGAGTGCTTTTTCTTGGTTCTCCAAGAGAACGGCGGTAACCATTCTTTTATGTGGATCTTTAATCTCGTCTAGACCGTTGTAGTCTAGTAAAGGAGCCCACTTTTCTTGAAGAGCCTCTTGATTAAGAGGGGCTTGCATTTGTGTTTACCTATAAAAATTTAAGTTTGAATTTAATGATTTAAAATCATTTTTTAACTACACGCTTCAGTGAATTAAGATATACTTCCATTGATGCACCAATTGGTTGGTAATCTGTGGAACCACTTTCTTCTGTTAGATTCTCTGATGTGTCTCTTTGAGCTGTATTTGATGGAAAATAAGATTCTCTCAAAGTTACCAGCTTCTCACGGTATGCGTCTTCACTTTCAAACTCAACATTTTCAATGAGTGAGGCAATCTTGTCCTTTTGTGTTTGGGCAAGTCCTTCAGTTACTTCTGCGTAAATTACATCAGCAGCTGACTCAGCTAATCTCCTATTAAGAGCAACGTTTTTCTCGATTTGCTCGTTGAGTTTTCCTTCCATTTCATCAAGTTTATCTACCATACTCTCGATGACATCATATTTTTCTTCAGGGATAGTTACATAATGTTCTTCAAAGAGTGACTTCATACCTCCTAAGAAGGATTCAGTCATTTCTGTTTTCAGACCGTTTTCGACTGCGAGTGCATTTTCTTGCATCCACTCATCAGCGACGTACTCTAGATAAGAGTCAATACGACCTGACAATTCTTGTTTAATTGTAGCAACTTCTTCTACGAGTTTCTCTTCGTATGAAGCAGTTAGTTGCTCACTAATTTCCGATGCTTTAGCTTGAATTGCTGCCTCGAAAATTGTTCTTGCTTTCTCTTGGAATTCCTCAGAAAGTTCTTCGCCAGAAATAAGAGCTTCAATATCTTCGTCAATGCTGACTTCGATTGATTCTTCTTCTACGACTTCCTCAGTTGATTCTTCAGATTCTGCAACAACTTCTTCCGTTGATGTTTCTTCTTCAGAAACAGTAGTTTCTTCTTCCTTTGCAGGTTCCTCAGCCACTACTTCCTGACCATCTTCTAGTTCATCTGAAACTGCTTCTGCAGCTTTAGCACCTTTATTAACGACATCCTTAACTTGCTTAAGTGATGCACCAGGTGTTTTCAACTTAGCCGAATCATCATCGACTTTATAATTTTCAGGAGTAGGACCGCCTAAGTCTTCAACCGCAGCTTGACCAGGTGTTGTACCTGCAAGCTTTTGGATGGGCTCAGCTGGCTTGGCTCCTTTGGTTACTACGTTTTCCATTTCTTGTAAATTGCTACCAACGGACATTTGTTTATAGATTGTTAATCTGTATTTATTTATAGAGTTTATAGATTTGAGAGAAAATCGTTGAATAGGTTCAACTTATGCTCTTCAAGTCTTCTTTGATCTACTAACGTATTAATACGCTTCTTTGTTTGTGATGCGAGTTGTTCACGAAGAATTCCTCCGTCCCAAACCCACTCTTTTCCTTCCATGATTCCATTAACAAAAGCATCAGGTGCAGAAGGATCAGCAACGATATCAGCAGCAGTTGCTAACTGAAAATCTTCACCTACAACTTTGCATCCACGATGGTCTTCTTTTAATGAACCAACACCACGAGAGGAAACACCTAACATAACACCTTCATCAAGTAAAGATTTTGCAATCTTACCCATAGGTGTTTCTAGGATTTGTGCTTTACCTATAAAATTATGACCCTCTTGTGTAAGAGATGTAATTTTATGGGAAACCCTATCAAGGTTTACTGTTGGACCATCAGGATGACCTAATTCTCCAAGAGCACGACCCTTTGATATAAAACTTTCGTTATACCTACCAACCTCTCTTGCAAGAGTGTCTATAGGATAAACTCTACCATTACGATTTTTAAGTTCACCTTGAAGGAAACATCCCTCAATATAAAGTTTCTTTTTAGAACCTTTACCTTCGGTAATGAATTTAACGTTTGATACTTCTTCAGTAATCAGTTTCATCTGATTATCCTCCTACAATTTGAACTTCACTAATATGGACGTTACCACTACAGTTAACATCAGCATAAACAACTTTTCTAATCTCACCTTCTGCATCAGTAGCAGCAAGATTAGCATCACCATAATTTAAAGTTATTTGCTGTCCATGAATTCCACTAAATGGAGTTGGACCAGTAACTGCGGTTACTTCTGCAGCAGTAGTATTAATACCAGCAGGAGCACAACCAGTTACCGCAACTTTATCACCTACCGCAAATGGACTATCCATTCCATCATGCAAATCAAATTTAATTGCTCCTGATGCATTAGTAACTCCAACAGTCGGTGCAGAAGCAACAGATTCTTTTAGAATTACACTTTCACCAGATGCAACAAATAAACTATTAGTAGTACTAACAGTTGGATCCATTCCGACCTCAATATGAGCATCTGCTTTTACAACAAATCTTAGATATCCTGATTTAAGGGCTATCGGACCTGCCTTACCAGTGCTCCCTAATTTCGCTATTTTTTGGGTTACTTTTAACGCCGACATTTTTATATTCAACTAGTATAGTAGTTATTTATGTTTCTTCCTGTTCAATAGGCTCGTCAGAGACTTCCTGTTCAACTTCTGGTTGATCAGGTGAAGGATCAAACATTGCTGCAGAAATTTCTGGTTTCATTGCATCTACCCTATTCGCAGCTTTTGTGTAGAGTAAATCTTTTATCTTATCAGTAACTTCTGAAGCTTTCTGATCAGTTGCAATCAAATCAATAATATCGTCCATGTTAAGAATATTTTAATATATCAGTCCTATTTATATCTCTGCAGACTTAAGATCTTTTTGGAATTGCTGTTCTGCACCAGTTTCCATATCAATATCACCCAATGTACCTGCTACTTCATCTTCAGTAGGTAATGGTTCACCAGTTATTGGATCAACTTGAGAAGGATCTGGAAGTACACCATCTTCAATCTCTTGAACTATCTGCTCATCAATTTCTTCAATCTCTTTATCAGTTTGACGTAATACCTTTCTACGAGCATAATCAACTGAGAAGTACTTACCAATATAAGGTTCCATAGTAGCAAGTAACCCCAATCTTTCAGTCATCAATTCTGATTCTTTGAGTTCAGCAAACTGATTATCATATAAGAAGTCATATTGGATATGATCATTAATTTTATCCCAATCTTCTGGAGTAATAATATTCTTAAGAATCAATTGGGTTCTTAGAAGATCACTAAACAAATTAGAGAATCTCTTTCTTAAACGACCCACAAACTTAGCAAATTTAAGTTCATCTCTTAGTATTTCAGATGATCTACCTAAATTAAATCCACCATCAGATGCGATTCTGGATTCAGGAACACCTAATGAACGATAAAGTTTCTTTTGGAAGTACTCAATATCAGCAAGTTCTCCAAGATTTTGTCCACCTGGAAGTGTTGTGATTTCAGTTCCTCTACCACCTTCTCTACGTGGTAACCAGAAATCTTCCATCATGGACATAAACTTACGATCATCACGAACTTCACCAGTTCCTGCATCATAAACTAGTTTATTTCTATAACGACTCATTACCTCTTTGAGGTATTGTTCTGCTTTAATCTTTGGTAGATTACCTACATCGATGTAAAATATTCTTCTTTCTGGTGCTCTTGATAATCTGTATATTACAAGACTATCCTCAATCATTCTAAGTTGATTAAGTGCTTTAATTGCTTTATGCAAATATGATAAACAAGTTCCTTTATTACGATCAAATAATCCAGAAGTTACATATGCAATTGAATCTTTTGCAATTTTAATAGATCCTTTACCACCTCCACCAGCAGCAGAAGAATACATATTTGTTGGATAAGTTGGTTTTGGATTATACAAGTAATACTCTTCAACTTCAGGGTACATACCCTTCTTCACATCCCCATTATTATTACCTATATCAAGAGGAAGCATATTCTTATTGTTCGCTTTTTTCTCTTTACGAACAAACCTCATCTTCATTGGGTCAATATATCTGACTTCCTGAATACCGTCTTGTGGTCTTTTTACATCAATAACTTTTAGATAATATAATCTTCCATCAATATACCAATTCTTAAAAATTTCATGGCACTTCTTATCGAAGTCCATCATTTCTTTAATACCAGTAAATTCGTCTCTTATCTTATCTTTTAACTTATCACTTGCTTCTACATTAGATAATTCTATTTCTACAGGAGAATCATATAGATCACTAACTATACCTTCATTAACAACATCTTCGATAGCACCATCCGCTTCTGGATGAAGTGCCATCTCACGATATCTTTTGATTAAATCGTATTCGGTTCTGTAAACACCTTCAATATCTACATATGAACCATAAAAACTACTGGCGATATAGCTATCTCTACCGTCATCATTGTTAGGTGGTACGGGAGATAGCAGATTCTTCGACTTCTTTTCAGTCGCATCGTCAATAGAAAATCCAAACAGTTTAGGCATAGTATATAAGTTTTCCTACTATTATAGCACTATTTATCTAATTTGTTAACGAATGCTTTCGCCTCCAGCGTTAGCACCTACTCCCTTAATTGATTCCCAATAAAGAACTTGCATTTCTACAGTGAATTCTTCAAGAGTATCAATGGTTTCATAGTTAAGATCTACTTGACTTATATTAGTTGGAAAAAGATCATAGAACTTATATGTTCTAAGTGTTGATCCATCACGATCTAATTGATGAACAAATGCATCTTCCTGATAGTCTGCAGGGTTTTGAGCACCAGTTGCATCAGATAATTTATTAATCTGATTCATCCATTTCTCAAAAGCAGAACGAATTGCAAAATCAGTATCGTTAATAACTGTAATTGTCCAAGTATCAAATGTTCTATCTCCAGCAATCTTTAGGATTCTTCCCCTAAAGTTTACATCAATTGGAGTAATATTAGAAGCAGGAAGTGCTGCTGCTTTAACCAAGAACCTTGACTTGTCCTTTACATCATTATCAATCGAGATTTCTTCTGGAAATGCAAGTTCTACCTCAAACAGATTCGGCCTTGCACCACCACCTGTCAACTTACTCTTGAAGTCGGTAATTTTCCGTAGTGGTGGTCTATTAAATTGAGTTGCCATAGCTTTTTATACCTTATTTGTATGAGATAGAATTAAACGTTTCCAATTACTTCGTCAAACGAAACACCAGTTCTGGTAGCAACAAAGGTTAGACCTATGAAGTTGATAGAACGTGCTGGTTTGATGAAGATGTCAGCAACAAACTCATTATTATCTATAACAGCAGCAGTGTTATTTGTCTCATCACAGATAACTCTGAAATCAAAGATTCCTCTCTTACCTTGAACATCACGAAGGAATGGTTCAACAATGTTGATAAAGTTTGTTCTTGTTATCTCATCATTGAATTCAAACATCTGATCTCTTGCTGCAGCAGATATTGCATTTTCAAGGTAGATAAACAATCTACGAACATTAATACGATCAAATGCAGATGCTTTTGCAAATCCAGTTTTATCACCGAATAATACAATTCCTCCACTAGGAGAGAATACAACTGGATTAACTCTATTTGAATAGAGTCTATCTCTTTGTGTTTGAGATGGATTATATGCAAGTTTAACAGCATTCAAGATTCCACCTCTAGCAGTACCTGCTGGTGAGAACCAAGGGAAGTTGTTAATATCATTTCTTGCACAAGTTCCAGCAATGTCTCCATTTAATGGAACATATCTGAATGTATCGGCAAATCTATCGTACATATACTTATATCCACTATCGAATATTGCATATGTTGATGATGTTACAGGTGCATAGAAACCAATTACATTATCTGTAATTGTTGCATCAGAATTAACTGTTACTGATCCAGCAACACTATCATTCAGGAATGCTTTTCTGTAAGGTGAAATAAATGCAATAGCATCTTTTCTTATTTCAGCAACAGAAATTAATTTATTAGCAAGTGACTGAGCAGTCTCTTTTTCATGGTTTGCAGATCCCATAATTAGAAAATCTGCTTGATATAAATTATTATCTTCAAATAATTCATATCCTGCAACAAGACCAGATAATGTTACTTGGAATGCACCAGTAGCAGCAGGATCAGTCCCACCGTCATAATTTTTACCACCACTTAAAGTATAAGTTTGTGATCCTGAACCACCAAAGATAATTCCTTGAGCATTCTGATCCCAGTTATAATCAGCTTGAGGTGTAAATCCAGAACTATACCCAGTAGTTGTTATACCTGCTGGATTTGAACCAGCAAAGATTGTTGTGGAGTTAGATGCAATAAACTTTCTCCAGTTAGAAGGAGAACCTAATGAATACTCAGCATCTTTTGCTTTTGAAAGACTTAAATGCTTCTCAAGAATTGTTCCAACGTTTCCAGTAACCTTACCTTCATCATCAATAACAACAACATGGATTTCATCAAATCTTGATCCTCTTCCTTCTGCAAAAGTAGAAGTCCCAGGACGTTCAGCAATATTATTCCAATTAATTGTTGAATCGGTTAACGTAATTGTTTGTTGATCGAACCAATCCTCATTATTTGTTGCAGTTCCTGTAGCATATGATGAAGACTGTCCACTAGTGTGAATAGCAACTGAACCTGCAGCAAACTTATAAATTCCATTTGGTTGATAATCAACTACAGTTGAAACTCCAGCAGCAGTTACGTGATTAAGGAACTTAACCTCAACTGTTTTAGCAGTAGCATCAACACCAGTTACAATTCCCTTAAAGTGACCATCTAACTTAGTAGTTGTACCTGCACCAGCAAGAACTGTATCAGCAGGAACATTCTGTGTTACTCCATAACCAACAGCAATATTTGTTGGAAGTGTTCCAAATGATAAAATTTGGTCTGCCTTTGCGTCAATTGTTGCAACCTTAAGATTGTTTGCCCAAGATCCTGGGTTTCTAGCAACAACAGTTACTCCACTGATTGTATTAGTATCATAACCAAGATCGTTATAATCATCTAAACTTTTTATCTTAATGCTTGATCCAGCATTATTAGCATTTTTAAGATCACTATCATCTGCTCTAACAATTCTTAATGGTCCACCATAGGACAAATAAGATGATGCAGTTAACCAATACTCATAATGCTTATCTGTTGGAGATGGCTCACCAAAGTTATTAAGCAAATCTTGTTCGTTCTCAACTAGGATTGGAACGTTGACAGCACCTTTAGCAAAAGGACCGACAATCGCACCTACTTTCTCAGATGCTGTGTCTACTCTACCAACTGTTAGGTCAACTTCCCTAACTACAATCCCAGGAGATGCTAAATTTAGTGGCATCTTTTTCCTCTCCGAATCTCAGATTATTCTGAAATTATTTATTAAAATATCCTTTTTCATGTACTCTACATGCATGTAAAGTAGTGTCCTACATGTAATCCCACATATAAGATCTATCTCCATATTCATCCACATTCCATTCTGTACTCTCTACTGGATTATTTTTACTCCAAGTATCTCCTTCATCATCAGTAAAGGTCATTTCATCTAATCCATCTGAAATAAAACCAAATGGTGCCATATCTTGCTCTATCTGATTCTTTTGTTCTTCATATATTCTTTTACGAACATCATTATCAGTCATTTCCTTGAAATAGTCCTGTGCAACCAACCAAGCAAATATAACAAGACACATTGCTAAGTCATCATTACATCCTTCTTCTGCCTCAAATGAATTAGCCTTCTGTGAGAATGTTGTTAATTCTGAAATAATATCATAATCCTGTGTAAGTATCTTATCATCTTCTAATAAAGTTTTAAGATTAGAACAACCCAATTTCTTAACTGCTGCTGTAGTTCTAACTCCTAATTGAGATTTCTTACCACTAAATCCAGATCCAACTATTTGTCCATTACGTCCTCTCATTGAACACATAAGAACATTTTCATATTCAAGATCATATTGAATTATACTTGCAACCTGGTCTCCTATATCATTTACCTCTATTAATAAGTATGATTCATTATACCCCTTAGCAACATCACAAATAATATTTGGAAATAACATTGGTTTTATTTCATTATTTCTATATTTTGCTACTGTTTTATATGGAAACTCTGTAATATCAAAAACAATAAAGGCAGAATAGTCATTACCCAATCCTCTGGCAACGTCAACTGTAATAATATAATTATGATCTTCTTTTGGTTCTTCGTAAATATCTAATCCAGCATTTCTAGTTTTTGGATCTTCATATACTAAGTTTCTTAATTTTGCTGCACTAATAAGAGTATTAACAGATCCTAAAAATTCACACTCAAACTCAACTTTAAACTGTTGTTCTGATGTATTTGCAATAGTTTGCTCTTTCCATTCATCATCTCTACCAGGTACTTCCGACCAATGAACATCAGTAGGAATATATTCATTTTTACCTCTTTCTGCATCATGCCACATTCGATAAAAATGATTCATACCCCGTGGGGTTGAAACAATAATTACTTTAGTACTTTGTCCAGACGATATAGTAGGATAAACAGAGGCAAAGAAGTCGTCAGCAATGTGATTCGGGATGAAAGCGAACTCGTCAAGAAAGATGACATTATAGGATCCGCCTCGGACAGCAGATGAAGAAGTAGAGTTTGACGAAATTTTACTCCCATTTTCTAATTCCAGTGAACCTTTATTCCAACTAATGATACCTTGTTGCATCCAGTTAGGTAGATTTTCATAAGCGAGTTGGAGTCTGCCAAGTAAATCTCTAGCAGTAGATGCCTTGTTCGCCAGAATTGCAATATTGACATTATCATTAAAAACAGCATAGTGTAGTAAGTATGCAACACACGTAGTAGACTTACCAGTCTGTCTAGGCATCTTGCAAATATTAAATCTTTGTTCGTGGAAATTCTTAATTAATTTCTCTTGAAAACCATAAAGGTTGAAAGGTACTAAACCATGATCCAAAGAAACAATCTTTAGATAATTTTTAGCAAAATAAACAGGGTCTTCCTTACACTTTACAAATTCAATAATCTGCTCTTGTGTAAACTCATGAGGAGTATTTGCTTTTTTTAGATTCGGATTACCGAGATAAACAGCATCACTAGACATCAGTTAATTCATTCCTCCAATCCGACAATGGATCTCTCCTTACATCTGAATAAAGTCTTGTTGGTACTTTAATCACATCAATGACCTCAAATGCAAGATTTCCATTAGCATCTTCTATTTTAACACTATCTTCGTTATTTGTCATTATTCAAAATTCCATCCTTAAGCATTTTGGATAGTTCTGATGTAGAACCAACGAATAATGCATTATTAGTCACATTTCCTGTAGACTTCTTAGGAGAATCTTCTTCTACTTCTTTTACCTTTTTCTGTAAATCTATTAACTTATCAGTAGTATCAGCAACTGACTTAATAATCTGCCCTGCAACTTCATATGCTCTTGGACTTGCACTTTCACCAGCAAGTTCTAATATACCATTAAGAGATTCTTGACCCTTTTCAATTAGAGAGTATAAATTAGCACGAGTATATTCATAATCTTTCTGAATTTCTTCAGGTTTATTAGATAAATCTACGCTGGTTTTATCTACACCAACTCCAACAATTTCACTACTTTGAGTGTTTAGTGCCTTATCAATAGGATCATAACTAGACATTTTCTTAAGTTAAATCAGTTTGTCTTGTGGGACTCCAAGTACCACCATCAGTAAAGTCTTCAATAACTCCGTTAAATCCAAAATCATCATCTGGTTCTACCTGAACATCATCAGCAGCAGTTAATGCATCAATTGATGTGCCTGTTATATGAGTTGCTTTTACCGTATTATCATATCCACGATAAACAACAATAGTTTGGGCATCAACGATTTCTTTAACTTTCATTATCTCAGTATCTATAATAATTCTACCACCAACCACTAGTGAACCACTATCACCAACTTCAATTCTAGTCTTAGACTTACTTATATCTGCCTTCAATACAGTAGTATTATCATCATTATAATCTTGAAGTGCTTTAGGTGTAGCAGTATATCTTAACTGTCTTCTTGCAGTCTCTCTATCAATACTACTATAGTAATCGACCTGAACTTTCTTAATAAGTCCATCTGTAGTATCTGCAATAGGACCGAATAGATAAGTCTTAGCAGTAAAATTAAGTGTGTATATTAATGCTCTTCTAGTTGAATAATCTCCTTCATAATCATCCTCAAAAGAAATATTATCTAACACTACAGGAATATCTCTTTTCTCTCCTATAGACGATACTAAATCAACAGTTAAATTAAAGGAAGGTTGGAAATATGGAAGTATCTGCTCTACAATCTGTAATGCGTCATCATTTAATTTAACCATTATATTCAACTCAAACCCAACATTATATGGAACAGGCATATAAACCTTTTTAAGATTAGTTCCATCTGATGCTTTAAATGTTTGAGTTATACTCGCCTTTCTTGTAGGATCATATGAAATATCAGTTGTTTCAAATGACATTCTAGGTAATGTAATTTGAGTTGCTCTATTTAATTCTGGTTGCTGTTCTATCCTTGCTAAGAATTTCTGCATTGGTCCATACGCCAATGGAACTCTCATATCACTAATATCACCACCAGATGAATTCTTATGGCGAATATGGATATCATTAAAAACTGTACCGAAAGAGATAACAGTTCTTCTTAGAATTTCGTGATAAAAATAAGTTCCTAACATTATACCTGACCGAATGGATTAGATTGAGTGAAATCTAAGAAACTGTCTGCCAGATCTTCAATTTCGTCATTACTGTCGTATTCACTATATGTATCTTTATGAACATACGACTTAACTGAGTAATTAGAGAATTCAGTTGTTCCAAAGGAAACTGTTACACCAGTTGCAACTATTGTATTAACTGAAGGTGGATTGATATAAACTGTTCCAACACCAACAGAAGTAACTGTTGATCCTGAACCAATAATTGGAGTAGCTCCAGCACCAACAATTAGTTCTTTCAATTGTTGACCAACTACAATGTTTGAAGTAGTAATTCCAGTAATTAGTGTAGTAGTAATACCAACAGTTCCAGCTGTACTTACAATAGTATTAAAGACTGTAGATTCTGTTGCTTGAATTATTTCACCAGTTAAGAATCCTGCTGGAACTGTAGATCCAATACCAACGTTAGATATCTTAATAATTCTAGTATCTGCATCCCATTCCTTAACTCTTCCTTGTGCTCTGGATGTCTGTCCTACTACAATTTCATTGAATTCAAAGTTTCCAACACCAGTATAAATTGCAGGATTAGAAATAGTAACAGTTGGTGGTTGTGTATATCCTACACCAGCATTTCTAAATCTTATAGAATTAATAGTATTATTAACACTCATTACAGGTTCAACAACTGCAATAGAAGATACTCCAATATATGCATCACTACCAATACCAGTAACAGTTACAGTTGGTGTCTTAGCATAACCAACACCATTATTGGTCATAGTGAATGATAGAATACCTCTTCCCGCAGTTTCAACAAATGCAGTAGCAGCAGCACCTATTCCACCACCTCCAGTAATAGTTACAGTTGGTGCTTCAGTATATCCAGCACCAGGATTAATTATTGAAATACGATCTATTGAGAATATACCAGCTTTACTAGTGGTAATAGCAACCGCAGTAGCATTTTGATTTCCAAGTCCTGCTGGAGCAGTTGATATAGCAACAGTTGGTGGAACCGCATATCCACTTCCGTCATTATTTAAGAATATCTGCCTAACATATCCTTTATTTGCAGGAGTTAATGTAGCATTAGCAGTAGCAGTAGCACCAGTACCAATTAAATTAAGTGTAGTAATAAATCCAAGATCTTCTAGTTGAGTATCAATTGCCTCAATATCAGTATCAAGAACCTCATCCTCATATTCAAATAATTCACATTTAAGTTGATAAACATAATTTTTTCCTAATTGATAAAAAGGATTCTCATGTTCTACAAACTTAACTTCAAATAATCTCTGTCCTAATGGAAAATAAACTAAATCTCCTTCACGAGGTCTAGTTGATAATTCAATCTCATCATCAGGCATAGCATCCAAAAATGGAGATATAAAATCTTCAAATCTTTCTCTGGATATAGTTACTGTTAATTCATCCTTTAAACTAACACCAAACTTAGTCATTATATCGCCCTGACCACTATATCCCTCATAAGTATCTACATATGCTTCCAATAAAAAATTATCATCAAAAACAGATGATTGAACTTCTTTTAAAACAGTTTGTTTTCTTACGTATTTTCTAGGTATATAAGTTACTTCTACTCCATAAATCTTTAGCTGCTCATTGATTAAATCTTGAACAAGATTTTGCTCATTCTGAGAGCCTTGGAGAAAAAACGGGTTTAATGCCATAAGTCCCCCTAACCAATAAAGTCATAAGGTGGTAACTCATATTCGAGTGCCATTCTTGCTTTAATATCATCTAATTCCTTAACAGCATCATCATAAATTTCTCTACCATTAAGTTCAATTCCACCTGGTAATTTTGTTCCTCTAAATTTTAATAAATTTTGACCCCATTGTTTTTTGATTAATGAAGTTACATATTGTTTTAAGAAAAGATCATTAAATATATTATTATAGGTTGCTGGATCTAATGCCCTATAACAATCTAAAATTAACCAGTTACCTACAGATTCTTGACCCCAATCAATATCCATATATAATCTATTTTGTCTCTTATTAAATCTTATTTGCTTATCTGTTGTAAGTAAAAAATCTATATCTTCTAGATAACTTTTTGTCATAGAATATTGCAACAACTCAACAGAATTGAATCTATACAAATCATTCAAGAATAACTGATATTTAATACTAAACATCCCACCAGAGATTGTACTAGTATCAAATTTAAATATCTTTTCCACTCCAAGAACAGAATCTGGAACTTGCAAATAATTAGAAGTCTCATACCAATTAGAAGTTATAGATCCAATTCCAGTATTTACTCCTAATGCTGTAGTAGTTACTATACCAACTCCAGTAGTATCTTTTCCGTTTCCTCTATCAATATCTGCTTGTGTTATCTCATACTTAAGATACATTCTTTCAACACCATCAAAATGGCGTTCATTAAAAAATTGAATACCATCATCAATTAGATCTTCTACTTGCTCATCATCAACGTTAATTTCAAGAACAGGAGCACCTAATCTTCTAAGACAATATTCTCTAAATGAACTTCTGTTACCTACAGCATGTCCTACCATTGTTCTACCTCAATTTTAGTTGCTGATTTCGCCATCTTTTTGTTCTTGTAATTCCTTAAGATTTAGATAGTCCTGTTTAAGGGTGTTTAATTTTGCTTCCAAAAGTATATTTTGGTTGGTCAATGTCGCAATTTTCTGATTATAAATTTTAATCAAGGTGTTCACATCAACTTCATTATTCTGTTCAATCATAGTGTTTATAATGTTTAGAAGGTTCCTCCATCAAGAGTGGTAGTCCATTTTGGTATTCCAGCAGCATTAGTGGTTAATACAAAGTTAGAAGTAGTTATACCAGCAGTTGTTGCTGCAGCACCTACCATTTTACCAGTAGTATCGAAATAAACGATACCATTACCAGTAGCATCAAAATCACCAGTCTGGAAGTATATATCCTTAATGTCTAATGCACCTCTTGTACCACTGACTACATTACCAGTAATTGTTGCATCAGGAACATAAGTAAATGCTCTTTCAGGTGCATTACTACCATCACCACCAGCATCAGAATAACCAAAGAATCCCTTCTTGTTATTGCCAGTACCAGAACTGGTATTATAATCAAAAGCGATACCACGATCAGTCTGAGTATCGTATGCAGCAGTAAGTGTTAACTGAGTTGTTGTTGCAATACCACCAGTAGTACTATTACTAATGAAAATAGTACCAATACCACTACCACTATGGGGAGTTATGTAAGAATGAACTGAAGTATTATTTGGAATACTTGAACTTCCTGTAACTATATCACCTGTATTAATACCAACAACAGAATCTAATACAACTAGAGTTGTTCCAGATCCAACTGTAGTCATTACAGTTCTCTTACTGGTTACATCTCCAATAACAAAAATAGGATCATTAACTGATACAACACTAGAATTAACAGTAGTAGTTGTACCATCTACTTGTAAGTCACCTTTAACAACTACTGTACCTTCATTACTTAAACCATCTGGATATGGGTCAATGTACAATGTAGTTCCATGACCTTGCTTAGTTGAAATTATATTAGATGAAATTCCAACACCACCCAATCTTGCATCTAAAGCAGTAAATGTTCCACCTGTTTGAAATATATTACCTTCAAAAGTAGATATACCAGTAACTTTTATGTTTCTGGCAGTCATCTCATCAAATACTATATCATCACCAACGTGGAGATCTCCACCAACATAAAGATCACCTGTAAATGTAGTTATTCCAGTAAATGTTGATACACCAGCAACTGTAAAGTTACCACCAACATTTAAACTCTTCTCTATACCTACACCACCCTCAAAGATAGCAGCACCAGTATCTTTAGTTGCTGAATCTGTAGTAATATTCCATCTCCAATCAGCACCTGTAACATTAACTTGATCAGTTCCATTTTCATCATATTCTATCTTTGCATCTTTACTATCACCAAATGTTAAAAACTTATCATCTGGAATAATAACTTCACCAGAACCATCTGTATTTAAATAAAGATCTCCATCAGTATTAGTAGTTGAAACAGTATTAGCATTTAATGTTAAATTATCTACATTCCACTCATCTACCTTACGATTTTGGTCAAGAATAGGAACAAAACCTCTTGCAGCTGCAGTTGGGTTTGCCTGACCAGCAACTAAACCTGGTGCAATACTTAATAAGTCTGTATAATATCTACCACCAATTACTTGTACATTTCCACCATTATCACCAATAAAGACTCTATCACCTTTATTTGCTTGTGTTCCACTTCCGTCTAGAGTAGCACCTAATTCACCAAATGCTAGAGAACCTGGGGCAGTAGTTCCAGTCGATCTTTTTATTCGTATAATACTTGCCATTTCTAGAAGCTACCTCCGTTGATGTCCAAATTTTGTGCTGCTCCTGGAGTTAAGTCTAATGTAGCGTCCCATTTCTGAGTACTAGCATTATAAACCAACACCATTCCATTTTGCGGGCTACTAATATTTGTATCATTCAGACCAGATAAAGTACCGCTAACATTTCCCGCCAATGAGGATGCAACCTTAATAGCGTTCTGTTGTCCAACTCTTACTTTAATGTCTGCCATTATTTGGTCACTCCTTGCCTAACCATAACTGATCCTTCTACAACTCTGGTTACTTCTCCTACAGGATCTGTAATTAATACATCATACATATACCTACCTGGTGCAAGATCTCTAGTAACTGATGTACTTAAACCTACTCTAATTCTCCCTGATGCAGGAGATACAATAGTAGATACAAAATCAGTCTTTGTTGGTGCATCAGGATGCTTTCTCATTTGAGCTTGAATGGTATATCCAGTCAAATCTGTGGGTGCATTGGATGATGTACTTTCCAAATTAAAAATTTGGGAAAAAGTTGTTCCAGTATTTACGGTTAGGTTACTTACGTAAACTGCCATTTATAAAAATATTTTCAGGATCTAAAGTATATTTAGGCTAACACTAATTAGGATTATTAACTAACTCCTTAAGTAAAGACTTAATCTCTGTAATCTCATTCTTTAATTTATCAATTTCATCTTTTTGGGATCTTTTCAGATCCCTCATCTTAATATATTCAGAATATCCATTCGTATCATGATTTATAATAGCACCAGAAGCTTCATCTCTATAAAGATTCTTATGACCCTCAACTCTTATCATTATGCTAAAGCAATAACTCTAAAGTCTTGGTATTTTGGTGCATATGCTTCATTAGAACCACTAGAAACTAACTTAATTCTAAATCCAGTAAACTCTACAAGATCATCAGTACTGAATTGATACTCTAAGAATTCATCTTCTCTACTTGCAGGAACAAAGAAATCAGGATGACCTGTATTCTTAGCAGGATCAATAATTCTCTGTCCAGTAGCACCAACATCATTTAGATTCTCATATCCAGGGAATAGTTCCCAAGATAATTCAGCATCTGGAGTATCTTCTCTAATAAGTTGATAAAGCACTCTAAAGTCAGCAGAAGAGTTTCTATAAGCAGCAACTAATACCTTTAAAGAAGTTGCAGGATTCTTTAAATCAACTCTCTTTGTAATGTAAACTGCTGCATGAGGATCTCCAGAAGGATTATCAGATTCACCATTTCTAGTATAATCAGTAATTGGAGTATTAAGTCTACTTCTTTCGTAAACTACAATACCATTCATTGTATCTAATACTGGAGATAAATTAGCATCAGTAGTATTAAATTGAACTGCAAGAGTCATTGACCTATTCTTAGGTAAAGTAGTTAAATGAGTTGTTTCATTAATCTCTGAAGCAACTATTCTAGGTGAGTCTAACTTATTTGGTTGATTTAAAGTAATGTTCTCATAACCTTTATCTAGGAAAGAAACTTCACTTCCACTAGCACTTGTACCAGAGGTTGACCTCAATTGACTACTAATTGTAGTTGCATCACTAGGAGTTAATAAGTTAAACTGAGGAATAATTTTATTATATTGGAAATTCTGGGAAGCCCATATATTTCTTCCACCAAGATTTGCCTCATTATTAAAGCTTAATTGAGTATCCCCTGTAGGTAAATCAGCTCTTGGAATTTTTACATGATACTTATCAATAGTTCTAGAATTACTTAAAGAAGCTGCTAATGTGTGAGTTCGATTGATTCTATTCAATCCAACACCATTCAACTCATACTTATATGCAACATCATTTGCAGCATGAGTTCTTTCTATAGTACCTTCTACACCTCTAGTTCCAATACCTAATTGATTGGTTCCAACACTATCGTAGAAAATAATTTCACTATTAATCTTAACGTACCCTTTATCAATATTTGCCTGACCATCAAAGTCAACAAATCCAGCAGTACTTGCAACAGAAATTATTTGATCACCAATATCCAAATTATCTGATAAAAGAACAGGAGAAGTATTTGGTTCAATATCTTGTAGTTGAATTACATTCTGATCGGCAGTCATACCGTGATTATATTGCTCAATCTCAAGAACATCACCAGAATAAAGCTCATTGATTAAAGCAGAAGATACAACATCAGTGCTACCTAATGCTACTCTATTACTACCAGAATAATAAACTAAATCTTGACCAGCAGTAAATGCTTCGCCATGAACATCTTTCAGATACATTGTATCTTGTCCAGCAGTACCTGTAATAGTTAATTCTGCACCAGTACCTTTTAATCCAGCAGATGCAGTAGTAAGACCTACAACATCACCAGCTGCATAACCACTACCTGTTGCACCAAAAGCACTTATTGAAGCAACAACTCCACCTGAAACAACAACTGTTGCTTGACCACCAGTACCATGACCAGTTACATTATAAAGTGGAACATTAGAATATGTTGCATTATCATATCCAGAACCACCATTAGTAACTGAACCTGTACTAATAGGACCACCAACTTTTTCAACAATTCCAGTTGGACCAGTTCCTCCAGCAGCACCTTCACTAACCTTTGCACCAACACCCAAAGTAACAAGAGTTGCTGCATGAGTTGTAGCAGTATGCTTAACTCTTAATTTTCTAGGTAATGTCTTAACAGCATTACTTGGTAGTCTTGGTATAGATTGTGATCCAGAACCAAGATTTTGATTATAGAAGTAAGCAGTACCAGGTTGAGTTATAAACTGTGCTTTATAAAGTTTAAACTTAAGATCTTCAAATTGGCTTGGTGTCCAAATAGATCCATTTTGTGACTTAAATAAACTTCCACCAACATACTGACGAGTAACCATTACAGATTCTGCATT
>VTLG01011427.1_pt1 | contig 21691 bp, 32 predicted proteins | sample 4694571 | NCBI WGS metagenome assembly VTLG01 (sample SAMN12604809, study PRJNA352737) | marine metagenome | biome: ENVO:00000447; feature: ENVO:00000209|ENVO:00000569|ENVO:01000036; material: ENVO:00002151; isolation source: viral sequences binned using virsorter ... | reverse complement strand
CCATTAGAAGATTTACAAAAAGCTAATTGGTATTTAAATAGATTAATAAAGGAGGTCAGTAATGGGACAAGTTAAACAAGCTTTAATTGAAGTAGAAGATTTAGTCTGTGGATGTTTAAGACAAGGCAGAACTCTCAATCAAACTATCAGAGATTTAAAAGAAATCTATGATAAAACAAGTAATGCAAATCCATATTTAACTAGTGAAGATTTAATAGAGGACAAGTATTATCAATTTAAAGGTCAACAATAAAAGGAGAAAGAAAGATGACTAATAACTCAAAGGAAAAACAAGCACCCACAAATCCCAGAACTTACTTAATAAATTCTGTACAACTTACAGATATTATGAAGTACTTAATGAGCAGACCATATGCTGAAGTAGTAAAGTTAATGAATATGCTTGCAACATTAAATCAATTAGATCCTAGTATAGGTGCAGATTTTGTGAAGAAGCAAAATCATGGAGTCTCTGATGGAAAAAAATAATATATCAAAACATACAGGGCTATTGTTTGAATTAAAGATTGGACTCAATAAAGAAAACTCTATTGTGATAGACTACGGTGGAAAACCTGTAGGTAAAATTAGAGAAGCTTTAAAAGATTTTAAATATCAAGCCAACCTATGTGCTGCTATTATTAATCATGCTAATAGTGTTGGTAAGAAATTAGAAGATGATATTAAAAAGATGATACAGACAATCTAATGAACCCAAAACAAATGAGAAAGATTCGTTATAAAGCAAAGAGAATCTTATTAGAATGGGTTAAGCATCTAGTTAAAAAAGAAAATCAGTATAACATAACACCTGAGAAATTTAAAGTACTGCTAAATACTGTAAGTTACAAATGGCAAGACACAACTAAATTATTGCAACCTATGTCTTACAGATGGCTTGTTCAGACTTTAAAGAAAAACCCAGAAGCAACTCTAGAAGATATTGAAAAACTTATTGAGCCTTCTGAAAGAACATTAAGGAGAGAACGCATGGCAAGAGAAGGACCTATAGCATTTTAAGTTTTGGTCACTGAAGAAGTTGCACCAAAAAAAAAGGCACCCATAAAGAGTGCCTTAGTGTTGTCTAGTGGAAGGGGAGTTAATAGCTCCCCTTTTTTTATTTTATAATTTTATTTAATATCCATTTAATTCCTCGTATAACATATCCTCTAATAAATTTATTAAAACCATATCTTAATACTCTTACTACAATTAGTATAGGAGAGGCTAATACATCAAATATAATTAAAAGAATATCTACTGACATATCAATAATATTATCACTAGTAATTATTCTTTTTAATCTCTCCTTCATTCATTATTATTGTACTGGTTTAAATACTTCCATCTGTTTTTTTAACATTGGTTTCTTTTTGGGTAATAATGGATTAAGTATTGGATCTATTCTTGTTGTATATACTTCATTTAAAAAATCAGTGTAGTCTTCTCTTTCTGCATATTTACTCATACCTTGAAAGTAATTAGAAATAGATTCATTATTTTCAATTGACTTTCTAACATCTTTATATTGATCTTGTGTTTTAATAAGATTTAAAAATGCACGAATACTTTCTTTTGAATCATTAAACTTTCTTAACTTAGCACCACCTTCTGTATCTAAATACTCTTGATCCTTTTTATATGGATGAAGACCAAAATAATTATTAGCAGCTTTTGCAGTAGGTGCACCTTCAAATTCCATATTACCTGTTTCTACAGTAGCAATAGTTGCTATAAATGAAGTAGGAATTTTATATTCCAAAGAATCTTTTTTGTATTCTTGTTTAACTTCATTTATTTGATTTATAAAATCTTCTATTAAGCTATCGTCTGCCATAACATTAAAATGTAATAATAAAAAAATTATTAATAATATACGTTTCATAATATATCATTTTTTTCTTATTCCCCATGAGTTATTATCTAAAGTTTTGTAGTCATAATCATATCTTCCTGATTCATCTTCAGCAGTAATCCATTTAGATGTACTTTCAACTGACCATACTTTAGTATTAACTAAACGATCAATTAAATGTTCACTAGGATCTGCAGCTAATGAGGGGTCAAATACTCTTAGCCTATTGTTGGGTTGCATTGCATAATTGCCATCATCTAATTCTATTATATGTCCACACTTATGTTGATCTGGTTTTTGTGCATAACCAAAATCTAATTCATTATAATCACCAGAGCACCAGTCTAATGTAAATAAATATGTACCTTCTCTTTTAATCTTACGTCTTGAAAAATATTGTACTTTATTACCTGATAGATTATAAAATTTAGTTACTGCTATATTATAGCTAAATGAATTCCATAAACATAATTCATTTAAAGGTAATTCTTTTACATCTGGTTTAGTACAAAATGCAGATATAGGTGCTCTCCACCATAGACCCCCATCTTCCATCATAAAATGAAACAAAGGAACTTGTCCAGGTATACTGGCAACACCAAAAACTACACATTCAAAATATTTATCATGTGAGTCTCTTTGATCTCTAAGATAATTACCTCTAACATAACATTCAATTATAGGAATGTTAGCATTCAAATAAGCCATGTAGGTATCTATTAATTAGCTAAAGGATTTGATGTGCTTACTTTAATTTCTTCTAACTGTACTTTTAGTAATTCAATTTCTTTTTCTACGATTTTAATTGCAGTGTTATCATGTGAGTGTGATGTATCATGTTCATGCTTACTAACTTCATGACTATGTGAAGTATCTGCATTTTCTAATTTAGAAACCTTTTCTTCTAATACTGCAATAGAACTTTCAATTGCTGATGTATCAATAACTGATTGTTCTTGAGATTCTAATGCATCTAGCTTAGTTACAATCTCTCCATATTTAACAAAGCCACCACCAATTGCTGCGATAACACCCAATAGTGCTGCAACTCCTGCTAATTGATTTTTTATTTTATCCATTTTTTAATATCTCCAATTCATATAATAATTGTTGTTTAATGTTATCGAGGTTTCTTAGTTGTTGTTCTTTTATAAATACAGGATCTTCTTTTATATAGGAAGTTAAACTTGTATCAGGATATAATTGTCTGTTATCAAATATATTTAATTGATCTAGATATAAATTTTTTGGTTTATAAAATTCTATATTTTCATAAACTATCAATGATGCTTGATCACTTGCCATAGCATCTAATTTAATTATATTTTTAATTTGTAAATTCTTTGATATGTCTTTAATATCTTTATCAATTTTATCCATAATTTTTACCAAGTTAGTTTTGATTGCTTCTTTCTGTTGTACTTTTTTTTGTTCGGCAAGCTTCTTATTTGAAACAGTGGACTTCTTAATAGTCTTGCCAGTAGATTTCTTTTCTTTAACTTTTTCTTCTTTAACTTTTTCTTCTTTTGCTTTTTCATTAGTTGCTTTTACCATTTTAGTAGGTTCTTTTTCAAAAGCTTTTTCTTTAGTTATTTCACTATTTTCTTCTTCTATTATTTCTTCTTTTTCCATCTCAGTATTTTCTTCTTTTTGAAATGTTTCTGTTATTATTTTTGGCTCTTCTTCAAATGTTTCTGTAGTAAAACCTTCTCCGTCCTCGGTTGGTTCCATGAATACGGGTCCATCTGACTGAATGAACGATTCCTCAGATGAAAATTCCTCTTCTTGAGAAACCATCGGTAAGAATGTTGCAATGATTTCGTTTGATTCTTCATAAATTTCTTCCATCATTTCATTATCTGTAAACATAATCATTGGACCATCTTCAAACGACATATTTTCTTCTGTAAAAAATTCTTCTTCCATCTCCATAAAAAATTCCTCAACAAACTCTTCGACAAATGCAAATGTTTCCATGTCCATTTCAAATTGAGGTTCTTCATTGAAAGTAAAATATTCTTCTTCAAAATAAAACTCTTCCATTTCATTAAAAACTTCATCTTGTAAATCTTCTAGTGCTTCTTCAACATCATCTAATGCATCCGAAGTATCTTCCTCAAGTACAGTATTATCATAGGTCATTGTAAGTTTAGCACCTAACAAATTTGGTCCACCTCTACTTGATGTACTTGTATTATTATCAGTACCACTCCAGGACCAATCTACTTTATTTGAACCTGTGTTATTATAAATAACTTTATCATTATATTGACCACAATTTGCTGATACACCTGCAGAAGAAGATGTTGGATAACCATTACAGTTTCCTTTAAATCCATCTATATCTGTTCTTGTTTGAGTTGTTGTAGATAGTACTATACCACTTGAATCTTTTAATTTAATTGTAATTGTATGAGAATCTGTATTTCCGCTATCTCCTTCACAGTTTCCAGCTTCGTGGTCACAGTTTGCAATGTCTATATAGTTGTTAAGAGTAATACCATTGTCTAACATTTCTTGAGTACGAGTATTATTAGTTAAAGCAATATCATCTACAGACAATGTTGCAGTACCAGTAACTTCAAAATCTCCACCTACATTATGTTTATAACCACAATTAGATTGAGAAGTAGGACAAGTAACAGTAAAGCCATTTAAATCAGAGTTATTAGATACATATCCAGAACTTCCTGGGTTAATCTGATCTGTAGAGCTAGAGTTCCAATCTACACCATCCCCTGCATTAGGAAGTAAATTACCTGTTGTTATCTCTTCTGCTGAAGTTGTAAGGATTGACATCATCAGCAAAACGGTCAATAGCACGATACGCATATATAACAACTCCTATAAATATTAATATCTCTATCATTTATTATTTTTAAGATCTATATTATCTTTTATTTTTTTATTCTTTTTAGCTTCTTCTAAAAGTTTTTGTTTCATTGCAGCAGCTTCTGCTTCTTCAAATTCTTTTTGAATCTGTGCTTCAATTTCTTTATTTTTCTTTTCTCTTTTTTTCATACGTTTAACATACATATCATAGTCAGGTCTTTCATGTTCATACTTAGACCATAATGCTAAAGCATCTTTACCAATTTTACCATCAATAGGACAAGGAGTACCTGCTTGAATCATTGACTCAAACACACGCTCATCTTGGCAAAGGATAGCAACCGCTGCTACTTTCATACCAAAATCATTAAGTATTCTTGCTAATTTTAATCTTTCACAGTTTTCATCAATTACATGTTTTCCACCAGATAATCCAATACCAAATGTTTGAACACCTGCAGAGACCCCAACAGCACAAACGTCTTGAGTCATACTATTATATGATGGTGCAGATGATGATGGCGGTGCAGATTTTATATCTGAATTTGTAGTATTTGTTGTAGTTGAAGTACTTGTAGAACCAGATTCATATGTAGTTGTAGCAGTTGATGTATAACCGCCTTCAATAGCTGTATTGGATCCAGATGTGTTTGTCTGAGTTGATCCTGCAAATACTGAAGTTGTTAAAAATAATAGTAATAAAATTATGAGAGGAGTTTTCATATTTAAGTTTCCTGTTCTGGTTCTTCTTTATTTAAACCACATATAAATCTAATATAGATTTCATGTTTATTAATTTCTTCCCTACCAATTTCTTCCATTTTTAACATAGATTGATTATATCCTTCCATAAAACAATCATATTGATCATTAAATTTTTCAGTATAAGTATAAGGTGGTAGGCATTCTCCTGCTACATATGAGCACATTATAAGTATTAAAGTAAATTTCATTTATCATACACTATTTCATTTTCAAAAGACATATCAGTTGCATGATCTTTTTGTTTTATATAAGTTCTTTTACATGTACAGTTATCACAAGCACAAGTTCCATATTCATCTGCATGAAGATCCCCGTTACAGTGGCAATCGTGATAACATTTTTTACATTTAGTAGCCATTAGGTCCTCCAAATATTGCTAATAAAATAAATAGTATAATTAATATTGCAGTAAAACGATAATCCATATTACTACCTCTTAGTTATACGTTACTCTAATATTAATGATGTAATTTTTTTCTCTCCCATATAGATCTCAATGTTAGCCTTAGACTTCAGGCATTTGTATTGAACTCTATCACCAGCTTTTTTATCCTTCATAGCATAACGTTTAGCTTTTAAACATTTACTAAGACTTTCTTGAATTCTGTGTTCTTTAATCTCATGATCTACAATTAATAAAAGAGCAAAAACAACTTCAACCATTAGTGACTCCCTGTTCCATTTCTAATTAATTTTTCAACATCCTCTGTTAATTTTTCTGTTCTACTTTTTAAAAATTCTATATTAACAGCGTTATGTCTCATACCTTTAAGTTCTGTTTCTAAATCCTCAACGACACCACTTAAATGTTCTACTAACATAAAAAGTTCTGCTTCCCCAGAAGATTGCCCCAGTTCACCCCGTGGGTATTTGATTCTAAATTCTGAGTTAGCTTCTAAATCTTTAGACATTAATTCTAAAGTAGTAGTATGCTTATTGAGAGTCTCAATAATACCAAAATATGCCCATGTTCCTATTGCCACTAGTGCGATCAAAGAAACCACAGTCTTCATTGGCATTTGCACTTTAGCTTCGTCAGAAATTTTAAGTGCCATTATTTTTTACCTTTGAATATCTGTGTACCTTTTATACCATAGATGCTAGCCACGACAAGAATCCAGAGATTGGTAAACCAGCTCGGCAGTTGTTGAAACTGCTCAAAAAATTCTTTTATCTTTGCAGCAGCACCAGGATCGTCCGAGAAGACCCCGTAAGCGATCACTAAAATTGGCAGCGTTAACACGACTAAGACGAACTCGTCTTTCCAGTCCGACTGCCTAGCCTCAAGCAACTTGCCCTGATACTCACTTTCCCCACGAGCCATCTTCGCAGCCTGCGTGGCTTGAGCATCAGCCATAAGCATCTTAGTTTCTTGTTTCTTTTTATAGATATGAGTCCCAGCATTTACAGCTAATTTTAGTGCTGATAAAATTGGAAATGCCATACTATTTAACCAGTGCTATAATTACAATAATAACAATGATACCAGCCATAACAATCTTTTTGTTATCCTGTGCCATTTTAATATATTTTTTTGCTGTTATTTTTAGTTCTTCCATGATTGTTTCTCCTATAAATTATTCTTTTCTAGCCATTGTGGTACATCAAATGATGGACATTCTTTTTTGTCATCAACTTGATAGTGACCTATTACTTTTTCAATTTCGTATTCGTCTTTTAATTTTAATATAATTGTTTTTAATGTTTCAAATTGTATAGGTGCAAAATTATTTTCCCAGCCCATACTTGGTGTGCCTCCACCAACTAATGCTACACCTATTGATGTTCCATTAACTGCTACTGCATGAGCACCTACTTCATCTTGTTGTCTTCCTTCTTGTAGTGTGCCATCTCTTTTAATTAGATAGTGATATCCTATTGTATCAAACCCTCTCTCTTTATGCCATTGTGTAACTTTGTCTACATCAACATCCATACCAGGGGGAGTTTGTGTACAATGAATTACTATTGTATCTGTTGTTTCTCTTTTTGCCATTATTTAAATAGTCCTACTAATGTTGCTATTGTTGCACCAAGTCCACCTAGAATCCAATATAATAATCTATCTATTTTATTATGTAATTCATCAATGTCTTTATGCATATGTTTTAAATGATTGTTTTTAATTGAGGTAATATCCCTACGCAACCCAGTGATGTATCCGTATAATGCTATGATATGTTCGCTGGTTGTTTTGGGAGATTTCATTTTAATTTGTAAATTTTGATTGTATTTCTGAAAATATTTTTTGAATTGGTCTTGTTTTTATATTTTTCTTATTATAATCTTTATATAATTTTGTACCCATAATACTTGTTAAGAATGTAGGATCTTGTAAGTTAATAATATTATTTAAAATATTATAAGCTAATTCATTTTCTCGCAATCTTATTTCCTCTATTGCTTTAAGTTTAGATTCAGCAGTAAATAATATACCACCTGAATCATATTTTTTAAGTTTTGTAATTTCTCTTTGTTTTCTTAATTCAGATATAGTATCTAATCCAACTGCAAGAATATCAGAAACTTTTAAAGCATCTCTAAGTTGTTGTCTTGTTAGACGATTAACATCTATACCTTGATTTTGAAATAATTTTACAATGTCATTAGATGCAGTATTAGCATCTAATTTTATTTTTTGTGCTTTAGCTTTTAATTCAAATAGTAAAGATATATTTTTATTAAATTTTGTTGGTGTTGTTTTAGAAAAAAATCTTCTAGTAACTACTGAAAATATATTATTAGATATATCATTTTCATCTATTCTACCTTTTGGTTTTGGACCAAATGCCTCTTCATCCCATGCATATTTAGCTTCTACCATACTAGGTATATATTCTGCTAAACCTACAAAATAATTACTAACTAGATAATCTATAGTTATAGGAGATATAACTGCTGCATAATCATCTTGATTTGTTGGTAGTTGTCTATACATTTCATTTAAAGTATCTGCTATTTTTCTTGCAGTAAAAGTTGTATTACTATTTATTAATTGATCTGCATACATTCCTTTAGCTTTATAATAAGGAATAATTTGTTCATCTTTAAAATTTTTATTTCTTACTAAATCAATTACAGGAGAAACTAAAGTTGGTTTTGTTAATCCTGGAAATACTTTTGCAATAGATAAATAAAAATATTCAACTGCTATTTCAGGTGCACCCTCTTGTACTGCCTCTGCCATACCTCTAAATATATTTGCAAATGCACCAAAGTCATATGGTTTAGGAACAAGAAAAAAATGTTTAATTCTTCTTTGAATAGAGCCATCTGCTAAAGTTCTTAGATGACTACCATCTGGTTTATCTTCCATATATATTGGTATAGTATAATTAAGTAATTTAACATCTTCACTTAACTCTTCATATTCTGGAGTTTCGTTTGATAATGCCCAAAATATTAATTCTGGTGCAACAATTGTGCCAAGTACGCCTGCAGTAACTCTACCTTTATTTTCTAAAGGTCTTCTTATTACACTTCTATAGAACCCTTCAAGCCCTGCGTTAAAAAACATTGTAACTCTATTATAAGCATTTAAAGCTGCAGATGAACCATGCATACCAAAGTCAGTAGATATTTCTCTCATGGCAAATCCAGCAATTTTATCATCCATTCCTGCTTTTTTAGCTAATTGAAATTCTCCTAATCTAGATGCATATTCAATTCTATTTACTAATTGGGCATACGCTTTTGCAAGATCTAAGCCAAAATATCCAATATCTTTTAAAAAATTAAATGATTCTAAATAAACTTTTTTATCTTTACTTTTATGATTTTTTATATTTCTAACTATTTGTGTAACTAATTTTTCAGTATCTCTTCTACTTGCAAAACCACCACCTGCTAATAAACCTTTTTGATATGTTCTACTCATACCAAATGCTTCTTTCATTCCTTTCATTAATCTTAAAAAATTAGGATGTTTAGGATTTACTACATTTCCTAATCCTTTTAGCATTTCTGGTAAAGGTTTAAAAGTTTTAAACAATCCTCTTGCTGTATCAAGACCTGGAAAAAATCCTAAAGCATTAAATCCAAATGCACTATTAATACTTCCTGATAATGTATCTCTAATTCCGTTGAATGCAATAAAAGGTGGACTATGTGTTATTAAATTAGGAAATACTCTAGAGACTTTACCTACAATTCTAAATGTTTTTTCTAATTTAGTACCACCCTTACGAGTTGGAGAAATTAAGCCATTGACAATTTTCTCTAAACCACCAATATAGTTGCCTGTGACACCACCTAAAGATTTAAACATTTCAACAAACGCAGGATCTTTAATTTCATACATTTTTAGTTTACCATTTTTATAAACTAAATCAATAATTTTACCATCTTGAAGTTTTATAGAATTTTTAAATGCAGCTACTTTAATTGCATCCTCACCTTCTAATAATCCTTCTTTTAATTTTTTACTAAATTTAATACCAAGATGATCTGCTTCTTTTTCTAAAGCTTTAACTAAACTTTTTGTAATTACATTAGTTGATTCTACTGGTGACAAAGCTCTTACTATTTCATTTTTTCCAATATAACCTTTTAGTACAGCATCATCAATCTCACTATAAACTCTTTGTTTTGCTAAATTTTTTTCAGCAGCTTGATATACATGAAAAGTATAATCCATTAAACTTCTATGTATAGGTTCTATATCTGCATCACTACCAGTAATTTTATATTTAGCAGGTGTTTTAACTCCTCCTACTTTTTCTACAGGTTTAGCCTCAATAACTCTAGTAGCACCTTCTTGAGGTATACGTGCAACAGCTTCTGGTTCATATTTTTTTAAATCTCTAATTGTAGCAGCAGCTGTTTTTCTATAAAATGGAGCATATATTGGATTTGCAGATTTAATTTTTATATATTCTAACTGTGATATAACTCCTGTTCTTCTTGATAATTCTAATAATGTTTCTGTATATAATTTTAAATCATCTAAAGCTCTATTTAATAAAATTCTGTTATCTTTAGGCTGGCTTTCAAATTCTTTTAAAGCTTTATTAATATCTGCTTTTTTCATTGAAGTAGAAATGCCACGTTCATTTAAAACTCTAGATCGTTGGGCTTCTACATAATTATTAAATACATTAACTAATTTTTTATCTTGTAAAGGTTCATATATTTTAAGTAAAGGTTTTGCATTTGTTTGCTCATATCCACCTTTAATAATAATTTCTTTATCAACTCCAAGTTTAGTTCGTTCTGCAGTTACTGGTAATATAACTTTACCATCAGCTCTAATTGCAGCATCAGCTCTAGTTGTGCTGGCAGCTAATTCTCTAAGATGAGCATATCCAGAATCTCCTGGACTTCTTTGATCTAAGTAATTAATTTTTTTAGAATCTCTACTACTTTGTTTTGTTAAAAGTCTTATTTCTTTTTTACTTAATTTTAATCCTGCCCCAACTACTTGTGGATCTTTATCAATATCAAAATAATTTTTTATTTTTTTACCAAGTTGGGAATCAGGATTATCATTTAAAAAATCTTTTAATAAATTATCTATATCTTTTCCTTTTGATTTATACGCTTCAATATTACTTTTAACTCCATATAATTTAAAATTTAAATCTTTAACAGGATGTGCATAATCAAATACTGTTTGTGCTACTTTATTTGCTAGAGCATCTAATTCAGCTGATTTAGACATTGCTTTAGCTGTTGTATAAGTATAAGGTAATCCTGGAACTATACCTATACCACCTTGAATAACAGCTGCTTGAAACATTCTTTTAGCATCAAATTTATTTCTAAGCATTAATTCTTTTTCAGTTGCTTGTACTGCTGCATCTACACTTGCACCCACAAGACTATCTGCCGCAAATTGTGCACCTGTTCCATATACTATTGCTTTAGGTACGGCTTTTTTTACAGCTAATTTAGTACCTGTTTTAGCTGCTTGTGATATTGCTGTCCCTATAGTTAATTTTGCGACACCTGGTCCAATTAAATTTGTTGGATCCCATATACCTCTAGCTAAATTACTTCCTATACCACTAATCCAACCTCTTCCCCCATCTTCATAAAAATTAGGAAGTTTATTCCAGTAGTCAATTAAATAAGATAATCTTCTTTTTTGATCTTGGTCTACACTTTCTGATGTTGCATATATTAATTCTTTACCTATACTGTAAGTATTAGCCTGTTTCCAAGTTCTATCACTAATATACTCTTTTACAACAGCTTCATCAGTATCAAATGTTTTACCATCTTTTATATAAAAATATGCTTTTGCAGTTTCAATTAAATTTCTATCATTATATATACTATTAGGATCTTCTTTTTTAAATGAATACTTAACTTGTTTAGTTTCTGGATCTTTATCTATAATTTCTTTTTCTTTTTTTTCAGCTTCTTCTTTTTGTTCATTTAATTTTTTTTGCCAAAATTTAATAATTTGATCGTCATTAAATTTTTTATCCTGATAAATACTTTCAGGAGATTTTCTATTCTCTAAAATACTTGGAGATTTTTTATTCTCCAAAATACTTTGAGAGTTATTACTAGTTTCAATAACTGCCATAATATTATTATTCAGGTGCTAATTCGTCAAGATATTTTGCAAAAAATTCACTGTATGAGTAACTCTTACCAAATTTTGCTTCAATTAATTTTCTTTCTGCTCTACTACCTCTTGCATATCTCATAAGTAATGTAGCCATTTCTGGTGTATCTAAAAATATTTTATATGCAGCATCTCCCTGTGGTTGTGTAGATGCTGGGCTATTATATAGTGCCGTTGAATATGTGTTATGGGCATTAACTATATCTCTTTCATAATTTTCAATATATGTACCAACATTTGATCCTACTAATTGATATGTTCTAGTATCAAAATTTGGTTGTAAAAATTCATTATTAATTAATTCTGAAGCATAACCATATTTGGCATTATCTGCTTCATCAAAATTAGTAACATCTAAATTACCATCAAGACCAACTTTATACTTACCAGATAATCCCATACTATCTAAAGATACACGTACTGCATCATTCATTCTTAATCTAAATTGAGGTTCCATTTTACCTTCACTTTCAGGTATAGTAGTAAATAATTCACTTGTAGGTGTAGCTGCAGTATACCTTTCTACTGTTTGTATTTCAGAAGTTTCTGGAGTACCTTCTACCATAAATCCTTTTTCTTCTGGACCCATATATTTATCTTCAGTTCCAGGAATTGTAACTTCTTGAGTTAATTCTTGATCTTCAGGCATTGTCTTTAATAAACTTTTAAGTGTATTAGGTCCAACACCACCTACATTTTTCATTCCTATTTCTTTAAATACCTCATCATATTTTTCATTAAATGATTTAGCTCTAGTTTTATACCTATCTTCATAATTAGTTACTGGTATATATCTTTCCCATTGATCATTTCTTATTTTGTGCTTTTTCATAAAATCTTTTACACGATTTAAAAATTCACCATCACCTGTATTAAATCCATTTGCATCAAAATAATCAGCATATTTTTCATTACCTAAATATGCCGATACTGCTTTAAATTCATTAGCTCTACTTTTTTCAATTTTTTCAAATTCAGGTTTCTCTTCAGTAAGATACTCTGTACCAGCAGTTCTAAATATATCTGCTTTTAATTCATCATTAGCTTGTGTGTTTGCTATTTTTGCACTAAGATATCCTGTTGCAATATTTCTTACTGGTCTTGCAGACTTTTTAATAGCTCTCTGTACTATATCTCCTATGCCTCTTACAATTCTAGCCATTACATTATCTCCTGCTGTGTTGGCTGTGGTTGAGCCATTAATCCTCTAGATTCTATTTTTTTTATTTCTTTAACAGTACCTTTAGCTACTTTTTCAAGTTCTTCTTTATTATTTTTAATTTCTATAATAGATTTCATTGCTTTATTATTTGTTAAATCTTGCATAGAAATTCTAAATTTTTCAACACCACCTTGAATACCTATATATGCAATCATTTTCATTATAGGTTCTGCAATAATAAAAGCAACATCAGGTGTCCATTTACCTTCGGTAAATCCTGCAAATACAATAATTCTACCAATAGCTTCTACAGGTATACCTGCATCTAACATAGCTATTACTTGTTTAGCCATTTGCGGATCAGATAATTGGTCAAATACAAAATCTGCAGCTTCAGACGTATTAGTAAATTGTGGCGGATGTTCCCAAGGTGCATTCCCAGGTTTATCGGTTAATGATTGACCTGGTATTGGTGCATCAAAGGGGTTATTTGGTGCTTCTTTAAATTGATCCATATTTCTCCTTAACTAAATAAATTTTGATTTCTTAAACCTTTTGTTAATCTATATTCCCATTCTGCATTTAATGTATCTGCATCTACAGTTTTCATTTTAATATCAGGTGCTGAAGCATCACTCATTTTGTAAGTACTCATTGAGTACTCACCAAGTTGTGGTGGAGCAACACTTGTATCTATTGGTGCCCATTGTCCATGACCAGGTTTTTTAGTCATAAGACTAGTAGCTATTTTTCCACCAATAGTACCACCTATTTTTGATCCAGTAGGTCCACCAACAGCACCACCTATAGCACTTCCAACCCAAGTTGCTGCATTACTAATTGCACCTTTAAATATTTTTCCTATATTTCCAAACATCTATCCTCCTATTTTCCTAATCCTGATATAACATCAAATCCAAATTTACCAACCATTTGATAGAAAGCATCTTTAGATGCAGAATCTTGTAAATCTACTGCTGCAGTTCTTTCCATAGCAGCCATAGCTAAATTATGATTTCTATTTGATTCATTTTCACCAGCAGTATTAACCCATGAAGCTTCATCTCTCCATTGTTGCCATGCTGCTGACATTGCCCAGTTAGATAAATTTAATAGATTCTGTGCATTAGTTTGATTAGCTGCATTTACAGCTGCAGTATTTGCTGTATTAGTTGCTCTTCTCCAAACTACATTTGATTGATCTATTTCTCTTTGATTATTAACGTTAAATTGTTCTCTTTGATTTTGTAGTGTAGCATTAAATTGATTAATCGCAGACTCTCTAGCTGCATTAGCCTCATTTACTTGTACTGTATTCTGTGCATTTAATGCTGAAATTTTGTTTGCTTCACTAGTTGCATATTGACCCATTGCATCTGCTCTACTAGCATTTTGTTCAGCCATCTGTGCAGTCATATTATCATAAAATTGATTAACTTGATTTTGACTAGTAGCATTAAATTGAGATGCTACATTTGCTGCTGCTTGATCTGATAATAAGAATGATTGTCTTGCTTGTAAATTAGATAAACTAGCTTGTTGTGCATTAGACAAATTAGCCATATCCATTTTAAGATATGCTTGAGCATTTGTAATTGCAGCTTGTTGATTATTAGACAGATTCTGAAATATCATTTGTTTATATGAATCTGCATCTGCTTTAGCTATTGGTATAGCTGCATTCATAATACCTTCAGCTAATGCTTCAGCTGCCATTGAACTAGCACTCATACCTCTAGCTGCCATAGCTGCTTCAGTTGCTTTAGCTGCACCTCTTGCCCATACTGGCATAGGATTACCAGATGCTAATGCCGTAGTTACATCTTGTTGTAGTCCTTCCAATTGACCTTTAACTGTAGCATCAGAAGTTATTGCTCCTGTTTGTGCTACTGCAGGTGCTGTTACAGTTCCTGTAGCACCAGTCATAGTAGGAGTTGATCCTGCTACTCCAGCTTGTGTATATTGTTGTGCTGTTTGTGCTGTAGGAGTTGTTGTAGTTGTAGCTGTAGGTGCTGTTGCCCCTGTTATTGTGGGTGCTGTAGTTGCTGTGGGAGTCGCTGCTGCTACTGTACCACTAACCCCTGGAGTTGCCATTAGCTCATTAGTAGCTACATTTTGCAATTGAGGAGATATAGTAGTGCCTGTAGGCATAGTAGGTTTAGCTACTATAGACTCAATTAATGATGTAGCTTTACTAGATGTAGTTTGATTAGCCGATGTTGGCTTAACTGCACCTGTTTGTAAGGCTACTGTATCTACTGTTTTTGCCATTATCTTCCTTGTCCTCTATATTTCTTTTTTTTGTTTCTTTTTTCTGATTTACTTAAATTTTTTTTATGTCGTCTTGGTCTTTTTTTAGGCTTTGGTCTTTCGACAAATGCCTTAAATTTTTTAGCCATTAGGGCTTAGTTGGAAATGTAGCATTATCACATTTTTCAACTGTGTCTTTACCTGCTGGTAAATCTCTTAAATCTTGTCTGTATGTTTTCATATCATCAGACATAGTTACATCTGATAAAGCATAGTAATCTGTTTCAGCTAAAAGTCTATTTCTTTTTTCTCTTAGATTAGCCTGTGCTCTTGATAAAGCACCATTATTCCAAGCTGTCTCAGCATTATCCCATGCTGTTTCTTCTTCAGCCGTAAAGGCTACTTTTATTCCATTGATTAAATGATGTCTTGCCATGTTTTCTCCTTAATTAATTCCGTATAAACAAATATCTCCAGCGTCTATGTTGTCGCTATCAAACTTGAACTGAACACCATCAATAGCTGTTGTTGTATTACAATATCCAGCAACATGAAATGTATCTGCACCAGGATTTGGATTTACAGCAACACAGTCTGATATGAAATGTTTTACAAAAGTCGTACTTGATGGATTAAATAAATGTAATTTTCCAGCTAAACAACTATCATTATCTCCATCAACATTAAAATGTAAATTTTGAAAACTTGTTGATTGTGCTAAATCTCCATTAGTTTGATAAGCTACTGATGTTCCACTACCAGCTTCAGTATGTGTTGTTCTAAATGTGGTAGTCGTTTTTGTAGCATCATAATCACTTCCACCATCTCTAAAATTTACTTGAAAAAATCTTCCATTATCGTCTGCTGGATGAATATTATTAAAAGTAAACACATATTCCTTGTAAGTATTATCAAGAACGACATCACTTGTTCCATCAACAAAGGATATAGTTGCAGATGATGAAGCAGTTATTTTTTTAATAAACCTCATTTCTCCTAAAGCTGATATACTTCCAAAGGTTGTCGCTGATCTTACACCTCTATTATTTAATTTAACTATGCTCATTATGAATCCTTAATTCCATAGAGTTTTATTGTGCCAGCATCTATGTTTCCTGATGTTTGTTTAAACTGTACTGCGTCTATAGCAGCAGTAACATTGCAATAACCAGCAACAAAATTATCCTGTTGAATATTAGCAGCATGATAAACATTACCTCTCGCCATAAAATGTTTGACGTATGTTGTTGATGATGGCGAAAAAAGCCACATTTCTCCAGAAAAACTTTGATCATTATCTGTTCCTAAAGTATTAGCAGAAAGTGATTGAAAGTCTGTACTTTGTGCTAAATCATAACTTGTTTCGTATGATAAACTAGCAGCACTAGCATCTTCTTCATGTCTTGCTCGAAAAAAAGTTGAAGTTTTAGTTGCATCATAAGCTGTGCTACCATCTCTGAAACCAACTGTAAATCCTGTATCATTAGTAGCTGGATGTATATTAATAAACTTAAATAAATAAATAGGATATGTGCTATCCAAAACTACATCTGATGTACCATCAACAAAGCTAATAGTTGCACTTGAAGATGCTGTTTGTTCTTTAATTAAAGTCATAGCACCAGTAGGTAAGCTAGAAGCTGCTGTAATAGAACTTATAGAATTATTGTTGTATTTAACTAATGCCATATAATTTTATTACTCCACTATCTATGTTGCCTGATGACATTTTAAATTGAACGCCATCAATAGCAGTCGTAGTATTTATATATCCTGCGACATAAACATCTTGTGTTAAATCTTCTTGGTGTGCAGCAGTTCCTCTACTGTAAAAATTTTTTACAAATGTTGTTGATGCTGGATCAAATAAATGTAATTCACCAACACAAGATTGATCGTTGTCATTACCTAAACCAGTTGTTATTATTTTTAAAAAGCTTGTAGATTGTGCTTGGTCATGTCCAGTTACATAAGCTAAACTTGTTGAGCTATCATTTTCATAATGAAGTGCATTAAAATAACTCGTTGTTTTTGTAGCATCATAATTGGTACCACCATCTCTAAATCCTACTTGTAATTCTGTATCATTGGTTGCTGGATGTATGTCATAAAACCTAAAAACATACTCTTTATATGTGCTATCAATTCCACTTGTAAAAGAAATTGTAGAACTACTTGATGCAGTCTGCGTTTCTAATAAAGTCATAGCACCACCAGAAACTGCTGCTGGTAAAGCTGTAATCGCAGTCAAGGATTGATTATTGGCTACTTTGATTGCCATTGATTACTCCTTCGGATTTGCGTCTTTAACTGCTTTAATTGATTTAAACCAAGAGCCAGTTTTATCTAATTTATTATCATTAATATCATGCCATAATTGGTCTAATTGATTTTCAATTCGATCATACTTAAATTGTCTAATTCTTTGATATTCTTTAGAATTATAATCTGCTCTTAATTCATTTATTTTAGAAATAATATCATCTTCAGATATTGGAGAAGTTCCTTCTAACCAAGTTATTTGAGATGTATCGTTGTCATCAATAGAAAATTTTGCATTTGAATTAATTTCTAAAATTGCTTTATCTACAAAAGTATCTATCATATTAAGCTCCTATTTCCATAACTGTTATTGTACTTGAACTTCTGCTACCATAAATAGCATCTGTGTCATTTGTTGTTTGATTAATATAACTAGCTGCACTATTATTACTTTCTAATTGAAATTTGTAAGTTATTTCTGAAGTTGTACTTGGGCTATCAAGAAAAACAAATGGTTGAACATTTGCTGAATTACCATCTGAATTTGCATAACCAGATACAGCTCCTCTACTTGATGCTGCTACCCCAGCACCAATAACTGTCGATTCTCTTACACATCTTGTGTGTCCATGATTGCCAGAACTTAATGTTATGTGTGCAAGAACTAAAATTTTTGATGAAGTTGCTGCTGGTGTAATATCAACTGATAATCCAGATATATCTGTAAAATCAGCAGAACTAACAGTTTGTACGCTAGTTTTAATTGCACTAACAACTTGTAAAACTTTTCCACCACCAACATAAGTTTTAATTCTTGATGCAGCAGTTTTTCTTAAAGTTCCACCAGCTCCATCATCTAGTAAAAATAAATCAGCATCTGCTATTGCTCCACCTATATCTGTTTCACCAGAAATAAGATCACTTGCTAATTTTGCATTGGTCACGCTCGAATCTGAAGGTGCCCCGATGTCGAGCACGTTACCTAATAATATTATAAAATCTATTACATCACCTGTTGCTAAATTACTAGCAAAGGTAATTGTTGCACCAGAGATAGTAAAAGAACTACCTGGTTTTTGTAAGACACCATTTAAACTAACCAGCATGTGATTAGCTGATTCTGGCTCCACATTAGCAGAGGATACTTGCATAGTATATGCTGCTTGCCCGTTTACTACGGTTATAGCATCACAAACTTGAAAGTTTCCAACTACTGGCTGTTTCCCTATATAACTCACGATTTGCTCCTTTTTTCTTGTTTATATTTCATTTTATCTTGCATTGCAAGGTACTCCATTAGAATTTACAAATGGTGCTTCTGCAAACGCCATGTATAGTATTGTATCTCCACTTCCGTTTACATTTCCTGATGTATTTCTTATTTTAAATCCATTGCTTAATAAATCTATTGCATCATTTGATGCTTCTGCACTATTAGCATTAGCTTGTAGAACTTCTTCGTTTGGATTAAATCCTCTTTTATTATCCCAAATATCCCAACCTCCTGTGTTTCCAGCGACTACTTTTAACATAACAAAAGCTGGAGAAAATCCAGTAAAAATATATGGACCATCAGCATTATTATTCGTGCTATATGTTCCAATCTTGCTGAAGCCTTGAACACTATGCCATGCGTAAGCTACGTTCTGACCAGAGCCTTCACTTCCACCTGTTCCTGATCCTTTGATTGTTACTAAAGTTGAACTTACAGATTTGATACAATCATTATCACTTGCTACTGCTCCAGTACCATTTAAAGCTAAAGTGCTACCACTTGTAATGCCTGTATAAAAAACTCTCCAACCTGAAACATCATCAAGTCGTTTTAACCAAACCATATTAGGTGCAGATTCTAAACCATGTCCAAAAGTATCATCATCGTTTAAACTATCACAACCATCTATTATAGAAAATCCTGACGTTGTATTTGCAGAAATAGTTGTGTCAGTATTTCCCTCTGTATTTGAAGATCCGCTTCCATTTGCTTTCCAGCACCAAGCTACAAAATTATTTCCACTATTATTAACATTACTTGAATTTGATGTTCCTGAAACTATATTAAATCCATCTGAAGCGGCAGAGCCCATTCCACCACTTCCAAAATCACTTGTTACATCAGACTCAGCAACAATATCATTTGTTTGAATTGCCTTATTATTACCTCTAACCGCATCCCAAACAAAATGTGCATTGGTTGAACTTCTGTTCTTATTTATAATTAAATCAGGTTGAAATCCAGCTCCTGTTATAGTTCGTGTTGCATCTCCATTACCCGCATAAGTAATTGTATTAAAATAAATTCCTGGATTGTCTATTGTTGTATAAGCCATTATCCATACTCCGCTAAATTTTTAGTACATAATGCGTAAAATTTCTTTGCTACACTATCGCCTGTTATATTTGGAGAGTATTCAAAATTTCCATATCCATTGTCATCTGTGTTACCAGATGAAATACTAAATGCTGGACAACCACCAAAATTACATTCAAAAGTAGATGTACCACTTCCAGAATTTAATCCAACTGCAAAAAAATAATGACCATTTGATACACTTGAAGCCGCAGTTATAGAATGACCAGTAGAACTTCCTAATGTACCATCTTCAGAAAAATAAAGTTTATTATTATCAAGGTCGAGATATACACCTATTATATCTCCAACATCTAAAGCTGAACCATAAGATGTTCCACTATCATTATTATTATAAATTTTTCCATCAGAATCATTTATTACATAACTATAAGTGCTAACTCCTAGTCTATTAGCCGCCGCGTTTGATTGAGCATTAATGTCTGTTATACCAAAAGAATTTCCTGTATCATTACTAGCTTGAAGTTTTGCTTCAAAATACCATTTTCCTTTTGTCAAAGCAAAGGTGCTAGTTAAACCTACACCTGAACCATTAGAGCCACTATATGCTAATTTAAGATTACCTTCGCTAAATGTTGCGGCTGAAGCACTATTATCTAAAGAATTCATTGTTGCAAAATTATTAGTCGGTGTATCTGTCGCTTGATCTGCTGCGGCTAGATTGTTAGCTGTCCAATCATTTGTATTTCCACTTTCATCATCGTCTAAATCTCCACTATCTTCAAAGTCCAAGTACCAACCTCTTGAACCAAAAGTTAATCCTGAAATATCTTTCGGTTTCCATATTGTAGGACTATCATCATCAAATTCTCCAAAGTCAGAAGCCGCATAAGCCTGACCATCACAAAATGCCATTTCTGCTAAATATCCATCCCAATAATTAGATGAGTTGTTAGCTTCTCTGCCGATTTCGTGTGCTACATTACTATTTATATTACTATCAAAACCAGAAGTAGGATTAGTATCGGTAGCAAATGAAGTTTCTTCTGTACCATTAATGTACATTCTCATTCTGTTTCCAGCAGTTCCATTGTCGCTATCCCAAGTACAAACTAAATGATACCATGCACTCGGGTCTCGTATTTTTCTATTAGTTGATAAATAACCTATAAAGTCATTAGCACTTTGATCCCATTCCCACCAATCTATTTTTTGATTACTTATTTTAATTGTGGCTTGGTCAGCACCACTAGAACCAGAACTAAATAAACAATGATTCGCAGAAGCACCAGGAATATTTCCTAATTTAAACCAACAAGAAAATGTCCATTTTGCTCTATCTCCAGCACTAGGAGTTTTATTAAAATAAGCAGTATCATCATCATTAAACCTACATGAGTTGGCTACTTCGTAACTTGTTGGTACATTCTTAGCAGGATAAAGAAAACTGTTGATTGGCATTACGACTCCAATCTTGGTAGCTCACCTAATGGTCTTTCATAAACAGGATTTTCTTCTGTGCCTGTATTGACATAAGTATATAAAGTCTCAAGAGCTGGTGTATCACTAGCATTTGTAATTTTAGTTTCCATTTCAGCACATTTAGTTCTTACTGCTGCTCTATGAGTTGTAATAGATGATGGTACTGCTGTACCTGCATCTGCTTTTCTAACTATATAC
>VTLG01009692.1_pt1 | contig 21692 bp, 27 predicted proteins | sample 4694571 | NCBI WGS metagenome assembly VTLG01 (sample SAMN12604809, study PRJNA352737) | marine metagenome | biome: ENVO:00000447; feature: ENVO:00000209|ENVO:00000569|ENVO:01000036; material: ENVO:00002151; isolation source: viral sequences binned using virsorter ... | reverse complement strand
ATCTTGCAGTTTTTTTGCATTTTCTTGAGTTATAAGACCCGCAGCCTCAAGACCTCCGATTGTCTTATACAAAGAACCTGTTAACTGATTTAATCCACTAACTGCCATAGTTGCATTTATCATAAAAGCATTTATTTCAGTTGATGCAGTACCAACAGAATCTCCCATTTGTTCAGACCCGGCTGTTACTTCACCCATTGTAGTAGTAACTCCTTGACCTGCATTTTCCATTTGTTGAAAACTATGAGTTACGTCATCTATAGAACCCTCTAATTTTGAAAGATTTTGGTCAGCTTCATCAGCGTCAGCTACAATTCGGATATATACACCATCTCCAGCACCACCCGGAATCCCGCTTCCAAGGCCACCCATTAAGCTTGAACTCCCATTTCTGATTTTATCTTTTGCAACTCTGCATTACGCTCATCTGCTAAAGCCTTGAGTGCGGTTGCTTTCTGTGAAGACATACCATTAACCAACGCCAATAACGTATTACGGTCATAATCATCAAGAGTTTCCATTAAAACAACAACGTCTTCAAATGACATTTTAGGTTCTTCTACCATTTTAGAAAGCATCCCATAAACCATAGGCTGCGCTAATTGATTAACATGCATCAAAAACTTTTTTTCATCTGAAGACAATTCCTCCATATTATCTGCTTTGTCTTGTATCTCTCTAATCTTCTGTGCTGACTGAGCTATCTCTAAACGCTCAGTTGCAAAGTCAGTTTGTATCTCTTCCCACTGACTTGACTTTAATCTTCTTACTGTAATCTTCGGAGATTGTGTTTTTGAGAACCAACTAAACCATCCTTTAGGTTTGTGAAGTCTTGCCAAGCTTGGAAGAATAATAGTTTTCCTCTCCCAAAAATCTTGCTTTACAGCTCCCATGTCGACTAACGGGGCGTCTAACTGACCTTTGACTCTTACCATGACCTACCTATGATGGAACTAAAGTGATGTCTGACGATATTGCAAATGCACTATAGTTTTTGTAATTTCCAGCTCCACGGAATTTTATACTCATTGTATCAACAATTTCGCTACCCGGTGTAAGGGGTCTGGAAAACGAAGTTATCGTTCCATTTGTTAATGCAATGCTCCCTGCGGAACCGAAGTCTAATCTAATTAATGGGATGGTTGTTCCTGCATGATACAAATCATAATAGGTTTCATCCTCTGCTGTCATTGTAAGGTCTAATGTAATGTCTGCTTTTCCACGGCTTATCGCGTTGTTCGTTAACCATTTAACTGAGCTGTCATCTCCTGTTGCCCTACCAGATATAGGTGTATTGTTGTTTGCTATCTTAAGTGCTACAGTTTTTAGGTTAGTAAAGGTTGTAGTTAATCCTGTACCGTCTGCATCTGTTGCGGCATAGATATTTACCTGTGAACCATCTGTCTCATCTTCGTTTGCGTCTGCTCCAGTATAGTAAATTCCTTTCAATAAGTTTGCACTTAGCTCTGCACCACCACTACCAAGAACTGCTGAACCCCAATTAGAATCTGCTTCAATTAATGTAGATATTTTTGTTATAGTATCAAAACTACCATTAGATAAATCCATTAAACCGTCACCATCAAAATCTGAATTTAACGTTCCATCTGAACTGTATGCTCTAATGTATTTTTCTCCTACTTCTACATAAGACCCTGCCGGACCATCAATACTCAATCCTTTAGTTGATGCTGCAAGCCCTACACTTACTGATAAATCAGTTGGAAGTAACGGGTCAGCACTTGGTGCTGCTGGGAAACTTACACTCGAATAATCATCTCCAAGAAATCCATCAAAATTAGCATCATTTTCATCAAGTGAATAATATCCAGTACATGTTGCATCTACTGTAATGTATCCTCCTGTGGAATAATCTGCATTTAATGTAACCTCATTAGGGACAACCCCTGTAACCAATGTATAATCTGTACTTGAACCTTTAGCTATTACTGCTAATGACCCTACATCTGTTGTAAGCTTGTGGGGTTGGGCCGTACTAATCGTAGTAGACCCTATTGCCTGACCAAGTAATTGTTTCCAACCAGTGCCGTTGCAAGCTACCTTAATTGGTAGAGTTACTGCAATCGGACCAACCGCATGATGCGCGTCCGTTGACTGACCAATACTTGGAACAGGAGTAATGTTTCTTTCAACCTGTCTTGGGTCAAATGTGTCCAGTAGACCTAAATGATACAAATTAGAACCGGGAGGACTTCCATATGTCGATTCTACTTCGTAAGCTGCCTCTATATTTTGTGTGAGTTTTACCATTAGTTCACCACCTCATAACTTGTGATTTCACAGTTAAGAACGTAACGATACCAACGGCGTAATTTATCCGATTGGTCTGTGCGACTTAGAAGCTTGATGCTTGCATAATCGCTGTTTAATGCGGTTCCTGCACTCTTTGAATGCGCCGCGTGAATGATGTGTACCACACCTTGATACAAAGCCCTAAGCCTTGCTCTGCTTGTTGCTGTTGCTATGTCTATAGTTATTGTTGATGTATGTTTGTCTACTCCTTTTCCTATCCCTAATATGTCATGCCCTGCTGACGTTTCATAACAACGGATTATATCTCCGTTTTTTAAATTCTTTTTACCTAAATCCCAAGACTCATCTATTGTAGGAGTTGCTCCTCCTACGCCACTTGCTACCTCTGACCAGTTACTACTTAGTAAACTAACCACGGCTTCTACTGGGTCTGTCAGAGTTGCATAGGTTACAGCCATTATGGAATTACCATCCCAGTGCCAAACCCACCTACTCCTCTTGCCATAGCCATAGACCTACCTAACCTTCGATTGTCTTTAAGAAGCTTCATTGCCATCTCTTCAAATCGTTGAGACTTACTAGCATTATCCATAGAATCATCACCTTCTTGCATCAAATTTAAATCATCATTCATTGCAATTGTTGCTGATGTAAAATAAATAGTAGCTTGTTTTATGTCATCAGGTGTACTTGCTGTTGCATACTTATACGATACATATCCGTCAACTCCTGCTGGACTACTATTTACCATATTAAATGTAGAATAATTATTAATGTATATTAATCCTCTTTCATTGTCTGCCCATACATCTTTACTAACAACATCAGTAACAGAACTGCCTAACGCCTTGGATTCATCAGAATCTAAATAATCTAAATATTTACTACCGTTCCATAATTTAACATTACCATTAGTTTGATTTAAAGAAGGAGAAGCGTGTTGCGAAAATGCTAAGATAGGATAATGTTTTAATTGAATCCTACCTCTTGTATTAATTACATTAGACCTTACTCTCTGTATTCTTACTCTTTCTTCTGTTACGCTTTTCGCCCTGCTTGTATGCCAAGCATGGTCTGTTAACTGGTCAACCCGTTCTTCTGCCATATTAATAAAAGTCTCAACTTGTGCCTGTGTTGGTGTCGTTGCCGAACCTCCATCTGCAAAAGCATCAACCTGCAAGAAAGCAGAAATGTCAGCATGAGCGCAGTAGTGTGTTGCCATTATAGTATTTTAGATATTGCGGTATTCATCAGCTTTTCGCCTGTCGTTGCTACTACCATTCCATTGTAGTCAATCGGTTGTCCTGCCATATTCCAGCCAATAGCTCCGACTGGTAATGTGGTGTATCCTTGTTGCTGCGCTAAAGGTGGTGGCCCTCCTCCATTCGCAGTATAATATTGCTCTCCGTTATGTAACGAATCTAATTGTGGCGGTGGCATTTGCCATGGCTGAATTTGTGGTGCTGCTGCACCTACTCCAAACCAAGTCCACGGTTTGAACATACTTGCTCCACCTTGCATTGGCATCTGTTGTCCATATCCTTGCTGTTGCATCTGGTATGGATTCATTTGCTGTTGAGTCACAGGAGGAGCTTGCTGAAGGGTTCCGTCAGTTCCATAAGGATTCTGCCAGTTTAGGACACTGTGATGTTGATTATCTTCAGTGGCCCATTCTTCGTGAAGGGTGAGACGAGCATTAAGCTCCTCTGCGGCCTCGTCACCATACATAGTTCTTGGATGCCAATCAATTTGAGTATTGTAAACTGTTTTTAGAAATTCCATGTTGTCTGCTAAATCTGTAGGAACCTGAACATCAGTCTCCTTACATAATGCTTCTAACATCTCTACAGAGTTCTTGATAACTGGGTATAGGTATTGAACCATACGCATTGTCGTATTCTCTGCTGCCTTCGCATCATAATCAGGATGCTGTATCTTATCTACCGCTACAGGATTCATATATCCTGATGGGCTGCCGTGGTATCCACTCATAGTTTCCTCCAATATATTTCGTAGTTTTCAAGTCCTTCGACTGTAACTGTAAATATCATAATCCAAAACTCCTGTTCTGGCGGGTTGACAAAGCACCAAGATACTCATCGTAGTCACGTTGGTGTATTTTACAGAATCCGCCTCCTGTATTCATGCCACAATAAGGACATTGGTCTTTGCCATGTTTACGCCTTAATCCCCACCACTTTCGTGATAAACGCTTATGACGCATTGTTAGACGTCGTACGTATAACTCTAATTCTTCATCTGACATTGCTTCTGCACTTGGCATCATCTGTTGTGATACTGGTGCTCTTGTAAGTACATTAGGAGCTGGTGCAACCTCTCTTGTCGGTTCTTCTGCTTGGTCAATCTGCCGCTTCCTTGCTAATGTCTGCATCTGAGGTGGACCTGCCATTATTTCAAATCCTCCTTGTGGTCTCGATAATCTTCCATTATCTCTAACATTTCTCTAAGCCATCTAAATTTCATAGTTTCTCCTTTAATAAATCTTTAATTTCTATAAGCGTATTTAACATTTGGTCAAATTTACTCTCGGTCATAGTCCACCTTTCCTCATCATCTGTGCAGTTCTTGTCGCTGCTTGTCCTACTTGAACCTCTGGACTTACAAACGCTTTAACAATCAATGCTTTTAATGTAGACAAAATAATACTTACAGCTAAAACAAACATAAGGAATCCATTGTATAACCAAGCAACTCCCCATACTGCCATACCGTATTCTAATACTACTTCTTCATAATAATAACCAACATACAATCCAACTCCGCCAAATCCAAAGCCTATACCAAGTAACCACATACATCTCTTGAACCACATCCATTCAATGTATCTACAAAAGTCTACATCTTGTTGACCTCCTGCACCCATTGTGCTTGGATATCTACCTGTGCTAAACAACATATTTCTTATAAATTTCACGGCCTCACCACATCTACGTATGCATTCTTTTGCGAATCCATCTTCTCATACATATCACGCTTAAACTCTCTTGAAAGTTGATAAGCGACCTCGTATCCAATTGGTTCCGCACCTTCAGGCATTGGAATCCACTTAGGATGGTATGTATATATACTAATCCGTCTAAAGTTTGGTTTAAAATCTAACTTGTCATCATGGAACTCTACATAGGCTTTTTGTGCAAAACCTTCTTCATCTACTAACGACTCTAAACTGTGTTGGGATAATACAGCATTTACTGTATTTTCTACATTTTTTACTGGAACCATTTTAGATACAGAAACAGGTGTCTCCCATCTGAATATATCCGTGGGTGTCAGGTTTTCCACGACTGAGTGCAGCAATTCATCACAGGAGACAATTGCCTCACTTAAGTCAAACGTCTTAAGCTTTACTCCCTTAAGACTAAAATCTTTAACTTTTCCTTTAATTGAACCTGCTTCTTTTGATATTTTTATCCAATCATCTATTGCAAATTCAGTTCTGTAAGCTACTGTTAGAAACGATAACGCCCCATTTACAGGACTATACTGGGAAAAGGCAGCGTAAGTAAGTGCTGTTACTCCGACTATGTATTCCGTTTTTGCCAGCAGTCCACTGTACATTAAGAGGCCAATTCCAAACACAATTGCTCCTAATACGCCGAAGACTTGCGCCGCAGCTTTTCCTTGTAAACTTCTTATTTTATAATCACTAAAGGCTGACTTCTTTGCTTTTTTTACTGCTGCGGATACTCCTATCGCTACTGCAATAAACCACGCAAAGATTAATCCCTCATCCACTATTCTTACCTGCTATCTTATCAATATGTGCCCCTTGTTCCGCGTCTAACAGTTCTCCTGATTGTGGATTAATATATCCGCCTGCTGGCATTGGTGCCATAGGCTGTGGAGGTGGCTGTTGCATTTGTTGATACTGTTGATACGGTATCATATTCTGCGGAATCGGCTGATTAGGTACTTGATAAGATGCAGATTTTTTTCGACGTTCAGGAAGCATATCCTCTAAGTCTTGTGAGTCTGCAATCGTAGACAAGATTGTGTATGTGAAAGCACCACTTACCGAACCAAACCATAGGGCATCGTTATAGACCATCCCACCGACATACATCAGTGTGAACGCATTTGCTATAAAAACAAGTAATGCGCTTAGACGGTTATATTGTTGCTTTATTCTGTGCTTAATCGTTTCGTCCATTCTCGATTTCCTCTTTTGCTCTTAGCGTTACAAACCGCGCAGTGTTGTAATTCCACGGCTTGTTTGCTTTAGTTAGTATATTCGCATCGTTTAAATACTTTGCTATCTGTCCGTAAGTGTAACCATTTTCTCTTAAAAACACCATTTTTTTACAAATACGCCATTCATTAGACCCTGCACCAAACCTAATAGACCGATACGGGCGTTTTCGCGGGGTTTTAACGGCGCTAAAGTTACTATCGGATGAAGAACCCATCCCATACCATAAATCGCCATTATAGGCTTTCTGTGCCCCTTTTAATCCTTTCATTTAGTCATTAACTCCATAGCATTATCTAATGCTGGCTTTGTAAGTCTTAAATCGTCATCTCCGTCTGAGTCTGCATCCAATAACTGCTGAGTGTCTAAGGTGTGATGCCATTGTATGAACTTGTCGTCTGTATTGTTTGTTGTGCAGTTTATTACATGACCTATTACTGTAAGTTGATGAGTATCTGAATCACTTACTATTTCAAGATTCTTTGCAGTTCCTACTATCTCAAGGTCGTTTTCTACCCTAAACTTACACTTAGCTCTATTGCTACTTGAATATCCTTCTATTGTTGCACCATTAGTAGCAGACAAAGTCATGTTAGTATTGAAATTAATACCTGAACCTGTGCCTGATGTTCCCATCTTTATTGTGCCTCCATCAATATTTACAGTTGCGTTGTTAGCAACCGTCATGCTCATATCTGCACTACTTGCCCCTAATGTTAATGTTTGACTATCTACATCTAAAGTTCCATAATCTGTAGTTAAAGCATCTGTTATTGTTACTGCTCCTGTAAGTTTAGTTGTTCCTCCATTACCATCAATATCAAGTCTTGCTGTAGTGCAAGCTGGTAGATTTATAGTTCCTGAAGTATTTGTCATCTGCAATTTGTTTAGCCCTGTAAGAGTTCCACCAGTAAAATCCAATACTCCTGCAAATGAGCTTTCAAGATTAAGTCTTTCAGAACCATTAGAGGCAAGCGTTCCATTAATAGTCAAATTATGTTTTGGTAGTAGTGCTGTTCCTGAAGCGTGAACACCATGTAAGGTAAGTGTCTTACCGCTGTTGACTGTCAGCTTGTAAAATTCTTCATCGTTTCTGTGATAAAATTTGGATGACGTTCCATTAAAGACAAGCGTAGAAGTGCCATAGGTGAATGTTCCTGCTCCTGCCCAACCTCCTGCTACTACTGTTAAATCATTTCCTGATGTTCCTTCTGCATTGTCACTTGACGTTCCTGTTCCTTCATTCAAAGACCATCTTGCAAATAAATTACCTGAATTGGCTAATGTTCCTCCTTGAAACATATCTGCCCTTATCTCTGCTTGCGTTCTTATATCTGTCCAAAGACGAACCTCATCCAAATAACCGTTATATTCTTGGCTAGCATCGTGTTTTCTTCCAAGATAAATTGCTGCGGCCCCTGTCTTATCTGCGGTAGTATCCGTACCCGATAGCACTAATTTACCATCAATAAAAATCTGTAATGCATTTCCCGATGTATCCCAAGTACAAGCAACGTGAGTCCACTTACCTGTTGTAAGTACTGTACTTGCAGTAAAATTAACATCATAGTTGGGTGCAAATATTATATCATCATCACTTTGATATATAACAAATTTTTGGTCCGAATGAATCAATCTTTGAGTTCCACTAACGCCATCAGGCTTCATCCAAAACTCTACAGAATAATCTCTTGCAGAACCACTCCTGAAATCAATGGAACCTGTGTTAGCAAAATAATCACTTGAGGAATCACAATTATAACAACTTGCGCCAAGCAGACCACCACTGGTAGTAAAATCTCCTGCTACTGTGATTGTATCGTTATCTGCGTTAAGTGTTCCTCCTGTTGGGATTGTAAGATTATTACATTGATTTTCAGTTGCGTGTACACTGACAAAAGGAGAAGCTACAATCATATTCCCTGCCCAACTACCTGCACCATTCCAATTATTACTTGTAGTTCCATTATTTATGAATATATTGCTTGTTGCATCACCTACAAAACTTCCATCAGTAAATTCCTGAGCCGTTCCTGCACTACCTCCTGTAGCAATAAAATTAGCTCCTTCCTCTTCACCTATTGCTCCATTTATTGTAAATTGACTGGCGATAAGCATTGAACCTGCTGAAGCTCCCATATTAAATGTGCCATTAGAAAGAAAGGCTCCAGAACATTCCATCCTCTGGTCATTAATATCTAAAGTATCTCCAGCCGTTACTGTTACGGCATCAAACTCACAATCTCCCTCGAGCGTTATAGTTGTCCCATTACCTCCTGTTGTAACATCAGGGTCATAATCAAGATTAGCAATACGAACATTACCAGCTCCAGTCATACCATCCCAATCCCAATCGGCTGAATTAACTACACAAGGATAAATTGTACTTAATCCCTTTACAGTACTTGCAGCAGTAGTATTATTAAAATATATTAGACCTGCACCAGTTATTGAACCTCCTTCTGCTACTGTAGATGCAGTGGACTTTCCCAAAGCAAGGACAACAGCATTACCGCCTGAAGGGTATGAACGAATGTAAAGAACCTTACCTGAAGCTATTGTTAATGTCCTTTCTACTGTAAATGTATTACTTTTGTCACCCAGTTCTGTATTGTTGGTGCACGTGAGATTATATAATGTAGTGGCTGCACTTGAATCAACTTTATTTAAAGTTTTATTAGCTCCAGTCATATCTAAGGTTCCATCATTATGTGTGAAAGTTCCATTGTTTAAAAAATTGTCAGTAAGAGTAGTAGTATTGCTTGTTGCAATATACGTTCCTCCACTCTCTATTGTAAGACTTCCAAATGATATAGCTCCTGTATAGTTTGTTACATCTCCTAATTTACCTTCTACGATTGTAACATCTCCCGTTACCGTAAGTGTGTGACTTGCACTGTTGGGCCTCCAAGTGTGTGCTGTTGCGAATGTAAGGCTTAAGTCGCCTTCTATTGTTAAATTGGAACCTTGAACCATATCATTGTCAGATTTACTTACAGTAACATTATGAAAATTACCAGTTCCAAGAAGTCTTACTTTCTGGTCGGCAGCACTATTGAATAAAAACGTACAATCACTATTCACCAGTTCTCCACCAGAAACAACGTCTACACTCCACGAAGATGCTATACCGTTTATCGTGATTGTATTAGCACCACAAGTTAAGTGTCCTCCAGATTCAATCAATAAAGATTTTATTTCAGGATTTAAGCTATCAGGTATTACGGGGTCGTTAGATACGTTTGCAATTACAACATCATCTGCACTTGTAGGAACCCTGTCTGTTACGCCAGTTGTATTCCAATTAGCTGCATCGTTCCAATTTGTATCTGACGCACCATCCCATGTGTTTACTGCCATAGGACAACCTCACTTACTGAGACTATATTAGAGTATATAGGAGACGCCATTCACTAAATGGTCCCCTGTAAGAATATCTTACAATTACCTGCATTAAACTCTGGTGTTCCAGAGGCAATAGTCATTGTAACTGCAATATATCTTAAACCCGTTGTAGAAATTGACTTCATAGCTCCTGTATTATTTGCTATACTAATATCATCTCCAACTTGAACCCATTTAGAGTTTGTAGCTGGCGTTGCATCAGCAGAATCAAAAAGACTTCCCCATACCTTTGCTGTTATGGTTGCTCCTTCCCCTTCATTTCTAATCTGGATTGTAGCTCTATCATAAAGTGCAATGTCTTCTGTTGGAATCATTACAGTTGTCCCACTAAAAGCGGTTGCTGCATTTTCTATAAGTAAAGTCTTTACTGAATGACTGTGTATTGTTTCCGTTACTGTATTTGCCATTAGTCAGCCCTCTTTGACTTCTTAAGTCCTTTAGGCTTTTTAGGCTTTACTTTTTCTTTTTTGGCTCTAGTAGCTTTGCGCTTTGGTTTAGCAGGCTTGACGTGAGTCTTAAGCCCCCCACCAATGTCCTTTGCATTAAGTCCGTCTTCGACTTTAAAGTACTTAGAGGATTTGAACTGCCGAAGGAGGTTTTTATCCTCAACTTCGACAGTATCTCCTTTGTTCCAACGGAGGACGTTGCCCTTCCGAGTGCGAAGAATGCGATACTTGTTCCCAATATTGGTAATTTTGACCATTTAATCAGCCTCGTTACCAATCTATTGGTCCAAATCTCTAATGCTTCCTTGTGTGTTAAATCTGTAACAGATTAATTCACCAGCAGTTAAGAATGCGTATTCTCTAGAAAGTGCTTGCCTTACTGCTAAATTTGTATTATCAATATATGTTGTTGGGGCTGCCACTCTGAATGCCAAATTATCCATATCTAACAAGAGTATTCTTGCAGTTGCATCAGATTCAGAAGCAACATGTTGTGATAGGAAAATTGGTATTCCATCGTATGCTCCGACACGGGAATCAAAGTTCAAACCTGCTTCTCCAGCTACGCCATTCATGCTACCTGCTGGTGCGCCAGCTAAGTCATATCTGAATGCTGCGTTACTTGAAGTTCTCATTAATGCTTTCAAATCTTGATATGTATCATATCCAGTTAACAAAATTAAGTTACTGTAGTTTACACCTTGCTCTAATGCAGATTGAATTGCATTGTCTAACATTGTTAATGTTAATGCTGCTGGTGTATCACTGTTGTGAGAAGTAAAAGCATCTGCCCATGCAGTTAGACCTGATTTGTCCAAGTCGTAAATGTCAGCGTCGCCTCTGTCATTACATAGTGCGTGTGCTGCTGCATCTGATATAGTTACACGGTCTAAAGATTCAAAGTTGTTTCCTGCTACTGTGTCTGAGTCTGCTAATAGCATTTGGTCAATGTAGTAAGCGTGTGCTTCTCCATTTTCCTTTCGCATAAATGCAGCCAAGTCACCAAGACCATCATCTGCTTTAGATAGTATTTCAGCTTTAGAAGTCATTTCCCAAGGAGTAACTACTTCTTTCATAGTTGCAGTTATTTCAGTTAGGTCTAAGTGTTCTGTTGCTGGGAAAGCTCCTCCCTCTGCAACACCAGCAGTTGTGCTGTGACGTGCTGTCATTACTCTCCAACCGGACTGTGTCCATGGTTCTTTCTTCAAAAGTTTAAAAACTTCTGAGTTTGTGTTTAACTGATTGTAGACTTTAGCCCCGAACATGGTGTTGAAAGCACCTGCTGGGTCGGATGTCTCAATAGTATCATCCTTACGGATGCCGTACCTCTTGGATATTCCAAGTGTTCCGCCATAGTAGGCGTTTACATATTCTTCCATACTCATTGCCATATTTAGTTATCTCCTATATTGTCTTCAAGCTCTTTCCAAGATTTGGTCATGTTGTTCCAATCAATAGATTCTGCTTTTGGAGTGTCATTTTTAGGTGCTGGAGTTGTTTTCTTTCCAGTATATACACCTATGCCGTGTTTCTTAAGAGTTGTAACGGCTTTGTGAAGTTCATCAACGGTGTCTGCTTTTTCTTCTTCTTCCATTTTTTCTTCTTCTTCTTCGTCTTCTTCCTCTTCTTCTTCTTCGTCTTCTTCATCCAACTCGGCTTTTTCTTCGCCCATGTCTTCTAAATAAGCAAGAACTTCTTTTAGTTTAGCAAGTGTGGCTTCCATGTCTTTCATTAGTGCCTCTTCCTTACCAACTTCAACTGGCTCATCAAGTCCGGCAGCTAATTCTACATCCTCTGAATCGACGATTTCTTCGTCCTCAGACTTGGCGTGATTGCCACCACAAGTGCATTCTGTCATGTATATACACCACGAAAAGGGTATATAAGCAACCGATACTTTCCGGAAACCTATGCTTGGTATCTTGTTCTGCCACCAGCCGGACGAGTTCTTGGGCCTCGTCGCCTAGTAGCAGGCGACCCTAAAATTCTACGAATATTACGTGGATTTAATGTCTCTCCTTTTGGACCTGATGCAGAAAACATGGCCCTTCTAAACTCATAACCTACTGAGTCTTCTACATTTGCTGGTGTTCTACCGCCAGTTCCGGGTGAGCCGGGATTTGGTTTTCTTGCTCCTTGCCTCATAGCTGCATACTTCCACCATAACTTACCACAAAAATTCTCTGGTTTTCCTATTCTCTGTCCGTAATATCCTCTTAATCTTCTGGTATTGTTAACACAGTTTTCCCACTCATTAACTGTTGGCCCTTTGCCTCTACGCCCACGTAAAGAACCACGGCTTCCTCCAAGCCTACCTCTTCTTTTTTTAGGAGCTTTTATTGCTTCTATTCCTTTTTGAACTTTACATTTTCTTATGCCTGCTATATCCCAAATGTGACCGTCTATCTTGCCTAATATATCAGAAACATTACTTGTACTCCACATTTTACAAGACCAATACCTTGCCTTATGCTTTGGACCGGGATTGTCACAGTTATGTCTTGCTCTAAAGTTTCTGCGTTTGTCAGGGTCATCACGCTTAATATCCATCTTAGGGTCGCCAAACTTTACTTGTACTGTATTACCCTTTTCATTTTTTGCATAAACTCCAAATTTTTTTTTTTCATTACTTAATCGAAAAGGTTTGTTTAACTCAACTTTCCTGCCTTGATATTCTGCTTTACCAATAGGCACGCAATTAGGAACTTTCTTACCTGCCATCATTTTAGTTCCTACCATTTCATACCCTGCTTCACATGGTTCTTTTTTTTTAAAATATTTTTCCATTATTTCATTAATCGCTTTACGAGCCTTACCAAATCTACGTGCATTCATCGCAGCATGCTGCCTCTCCGCTAGCCTGCGCGTAGGATGACAAGCCCCCTTGATTGGCTTTCCTATCTTTCCGGGTGTCCTGTGATGCAATATACACCATTGACTTCCTCGCCTTCCTAACTTCTTCTCCAAAGCATTGTCTATCATTCCTTGAACATCATCTAATGTTACTTGCTTTGTCACCTTTATTGGCTCTGGTGCTTCCTTAGCTGTTGCAACCTCTGTTACAGTAGCTTCTGGATTAGCTGGCCTGTTGCCAACCCATGATACGGACCAAAGAGATAATGCGGAAATGTTATTGTGGCAGACATCCCCCTCGCAGACCTTCTCTTGCTTCTCAGCTTCGCCCCTTATAGACGAACCGCCCTTGTCACCGTAAATCTTCATCTCTTCCCATACCCTATCATGCATCGGAAGTCGGTTGTGTACTCCAACCCTTAATTTTACCTTACCATCTTTAACCTTATACGCAAGAGGTAAACCCACTGGCATCTCCTCATGCTTGTATGAATAAACCCCGTATTTCATATAGAAATCCATGGATTCTTTAATCGTGTCAGTACCTATCTTATCGTTTTGTTTGTCGACGATAGGAGAACTAATAAATGTCTCTAAGATTCTCTCGTTATACCAATCTGGTCGATAGACCTTCCACTTCGTGTCTGGTGCGTCTGCCACAACCTTACATTAAATATGTATATATAAACAAAGATTAGTTTCCGGAAACTAACGCTCTGCGGCAATTCTATACGTAACCTTCGGAAGTACGTCTGCTATTGCATCCCTTGTCGTGCTTGCTGCATCTGTAAATACAAACCGCCCTTCAGTATAAAATCCATTACGAGAAATTGCCCTTGCTAATAAAAACGGCTTCATTCCATACAACCGTGCATATTGTTGAATTGTTGAAGATTCAGGGTCAATCTGCTCATGCCCCCAATAATTCCCGTATTCAATAGCATTTGCAGCAGCATGACTACTGCCAACTGTAATCTCACCACTCCTGTCTGTAAGAACCTCAACAGAATTCCTTAATGCTCCTGTTACATTACCAACGCCCTCTCGATTTAAATTGTTATACACTTCGTCCGTTGCAATCCCATCTACGCCAATCTCATCACAAGCTTGGTCAAATATCTCTCTCCAATAGTCTTGCTGACTAAATCGGTTAATAATAGATTTAGCACCTCTTGTAGACCACTCAGCCGTTATCATTATTTGTAACCAAGCACAGAATCTATAGAATCATCACCATACTTAGCTTTCCATTTTTTATCTATTATCTTCTTACCCTGCTCATACATTGCAATACGCCTTGCTTTGTTAGCCTGCTTACGTGCCTCTCTTGGCGCATTTTTCCAATCATATTCAGATTGACACTCTTGACATAATCCTGAACTTAATACATGAACTCGCATTCCACTTGCCAAACACTTCTTACAACTACTCACGGTTTTAACGCACCTACTTCTGGTTTTGTCTCAGGTATTACAACCGTAGGCTCATCTGGTAACTTCAAATTACCATCCTTATCCAAAGTAGCTTTAATTCCTAATTTATTCAAAACAGTAATTATATTTGCCTTCTGTAACATGTTTGCCAAATGTTGCTGCTCGTTCTTTACATTAATATCTCCAAACTTAACTTTCCAAGTTTTAATTCCCATTATCTTCAATAACGGTTTAAAGAATCCCATCTCAATACAATTCTGCGTTTCTAAAATAGTTCTATCAAATATATTAATTTGCTCTCCTTCTGCATTTAATCCACCAACACCAGCAGTACTTCCTGTTATAATCGGCATAACCCCATACGATGCGTTTATGTCGTTGTTAATACGCTCCATATATGGTAACGCCATCAACTCATCCATGTTAGGCATAACAGGCACAAACTTCGCCTGACCTGCCGATACACCCTCACCACGGCTACTAATTATCGGAACAAAGTTAGGATTACGTCTCGTCTCCTCCGCAATGTATTCTCCTAACCGATTCAAACTCTCTTCATCATGACCGGGAATATCTAAGAAACCCTTAGGTGGTCTCTCTAATTTATAAATCTTGTTTTGGAAGTTTTCAATTGCAAGAGCTGTTTCGATTTTCTTAGAAAGACCTATAATTGGCGATTGTCCATATAATCGGGCACTCGCACTGTATTTATTAAAATGTATAATCTCATCCCTTGCAAAAGGAATATCATCCTGCTCTGAACCTTGGTCATAATAATATGCCATCTTTGCAGCCGGAAAATCCCCCTCCGTCTTTGAATTTTTATCCTCTACAAACTTACGCGTTATTGCATCAAAATAAATGTCATCCTTAAACCTTCCAAACTCATCTACATGAAATCGCATGCGCTTTGCATCTTCTACCCAAAGTTGCTTAACTATCTTATCCTCACTACCTTCTATCCTATCATAAACAATACTTACCCACACATCATCAAATACTTCTAACTGACGTATCATTGCCTTAAACAATTCCATTCCTGATATATCTGCATCTCCTCTTGTCGGGTCTCTCAATAAACTTTCTAAGATTTTTCTCTCCTCTTTGTCTCCCGCATCACCAATCGCGTGGTATTCCCATCCTTTCGCTACGGACTGTGACGCGATTCGAGTAATAACGGTTCTAAGATGAGAATACCTGTCAGCTAACTGTTCAAGATAACCTTGGTCAACTGGAGGTAATATCGAATCCTGAAACGATGCATTGTTGCCCATCGCTGAATAAACTGGCGTTCTTGCTTCCTTTTCCAAACTTCGTGTATCATTTACCATCATCTCCTCTAAAGCCGAAACCTTACGAACTGGCTTACGCCCTAATATTCTATCGTACCATGCCATGTATTGCCTCCAATGTTTTATTTATCTTATTAAGCCTTTCTCTTTTTTGAATTATATCTAAAGTTTTTTTTAATCTTTTACTCCAACTCTGACCCGCATTGCCACCCATCATCTTCCACATTATCAATCCCTTACTAGGCTGTTTACGGTTATCAAAATTCTCACCTTTCGGGTCCACCTTCTCATGCCTTCTATAATACGTGTCTATACTTACCGCCGTCTTATATCCAACATCCTTCTGCATACGTAACTTGTAATTAATTGTCTTAGTTACCTTGCCACCACCATAACCATGCATAGTTCGTAAAGTCCGACCTCGCTTAGCCTCCTCCTTTACCCCATTAGGAATCTTGTATCTGGTTTTCTTATCTGCCATGATACTCCCTAACGTATCGCCTTAACACAGGTTCTACTAAGACGCCTGTCGGTACATTTTCAGCTTTAGCAATTTCTTTAAGCCTCGATTTCGTATCATCGCTAATTCCGTAAATTTCCAACCTTGTTCGTTTCTTCATATATGGTTGGAAATTCCGTATGCAAATGATATATATAAACTTTCCTATACATATTCCCAACTTGCAAAACTTAATCCCTTCTTATTCAAATTCTTTATAGCTAACTCACACATCCATAACGCCATTACTGAATCAGGCGTATGCCCCTCTAATCTTCCATTCTTACCATATACCAATCTTGCCAACCCATCTGTTAACTTTCTTGGCCCCGGTCTACTGGCTTCCCTTATCTCTTTCTGCCACGGAATCTGGTATCTCTCCTTTTCAAACTCCAAGGCCAAGCCCGGTATCCCCACATCGTGACTGTGCTTTTCTCTTCCCGTGTTGTGCCCTTCAACCGGAAGGCCCGCCAAATCACTCGCACTATGAACCACAAGTCTCTGATACCCATTAGATTCTATCATTATAGTATCTGGATTAAATCTTTTCGCAAGCTCTCGTATCTTTAACACCTGAGTCTCTAACCAACCACTTCCCTGTGCCATTACCTTACCTGTCCAACTGTATAACAACCTACGATGCTCATTACTCTTATTGTAAGCCACAATACAGTAGCTTGTCTCATCATTCTGAGTGTTCATACCCACAGCCAAGTCAACGCCCATTACGACGCTTATTTCGTCCGTGTAATCTGGAAGACCCATGTCCAACTTATCATCCAAACATCGCTGAAGCACCTCATACGGAATTACAGCACTCTCTGGGTCCAACGGATTTAACATATACTCAGACTCAAAAGCACGACTTCCCATCGTCTCTCTTTCCTTGTCCAACCTGTCTTGGTCCCAATACTCTGGCCAACGTGGTGTTCCATCCTCCAACAACGCAGGATGTCTAACAACATTCCACTCCTTACTCTCACTTACCCAATCCGTTATGTCATTTACCCTTTTTTGAGTTCCTACCAATAACATCTTAGACTCAGGTAATCTCATCGGCATTACAACACGCTGAACATAGTGAATCACCTTTTCATCCGTAAGATTTGGAAACTCCTGCAAAACGTCGTCCAAAATTATCATGTGAACGTGCGGACCTTCAAGTGCCTTTCCTATACTCGCACCGTGAACCCTACTTCCATTATTAAATCTCTTAGCTCCCTTCCTTATCGTAACTTTTCGCTCATCATGCTTCTCCAAATACGTACTCAACCGCCATGACCGCTTACAAAGTTCCTCAAACTGCTCCAACTTGTCCCAAGCCTGCTCCAACGTCGCCGAAATATACAACGCCCGAAAATTTGGCTGCTTGTGCATGTAATATGCCAGCACACACAACCCCCATGTCGTTTTCAAGTGACCACGCGCACAAATTATTGCAGAAAATTCTCCCTTCTCAAAACTTTTTTGCCACTCCGTATGCATCTCGCCCAAAGGAACGTATGCCCCCGGCTCTTGGTCCATATAATCACTCATCACCTCATCTATAAACTCATTCAAAGTAAGCGGCTGCTCCTTCATTATCTCAAGCGCACCTGCTATCGCCTGTGAAATATATTTTGAATCAGTCATCTTTGTATCGGCCTATAGTTATATCTACTTCTTTAACCTTTTTGTCATACCAAACTAATTTTTCATAAATATAATGTAAACTCTCCGACTCTTCTACCACTTCACCGTCTTTTATTATTCGTATGATGATAACCAACCCCTACCATCCCAACTATATACATCAAAATGACGCCTATACCTGTAGCGGTCTATCAAAAAACACCGCGTTACCTTCTCATCACTGTCATAATACGTCTCTCCACCACTTACTCGCTTAGAAACACAGTCTTTTAACAATTCTTTCAAATTTTTTACACTTATTACCCATAAATGCTTGTCCCGAACATTAGGAAGATAATATGCAAAATATAACGCCTTTGTCTTTCTTATTCCACTCTTTTTACCACGACACTTGTACTCTATCGCCATATTACCCGTACCTCCCTCATCCATGTTCTTCTCAAACAAATCTGTCTTTACCTCATACGTTACCACATCATACTCGTCATTCTCAAACAAAATATCAAACGCACTGTCATCATTATACTTAATAAATCGCAAATCAAGATGCGCCTCACAAAAATGACGAACTGCCTCCTCTCCCTTGTGACCATCTGCCAAATCCTTCTCAAAATTGTTGTTTACAATAATAACTCCTCCGAAAACTTCTGATTAGCGTTAACTACCCTGATTTCTAACGGATACATGCCCTTTTTCTTAGCTATAGACTCTACACCCTCTGTATTTACTACCTCATAAATAATACCCTCATCAGCATCTATAACATCTGCACGTAAACCACTCGGCTCAAATATCGCCTCTGTGTAAAATTCATGACCCCACTCCTTTAACTTCTTGCAAATCGCAAACTTCATCTCAATATGTGCCTTTGTCTCATTCGTACTCCACCGAAACGCATTACGATTTCGATTGCTCGTTCTTAATAATCTACTTATTTTGTTTCTCTGAACCTGCTTATTCATCTATATATCTCCGACACGCCTTACATGTTACCTCATGCGGCTTATCTGATGCCTTAACATACATCATTCCTTTAATATCCTTAACATAACGACCACACATCGTCCACTGTGACTCACCTAAATACTTATGAACGATTTCCAACTAAATCCCCCATTATAGGTGTATATATCTCGTCCATCTTGCACCTGTAACAATCCTTCATAGGACGACCCTCCTTCTTCTCACTGTAAATAAAATGCTCCTTGCCTATCAAACGATGCTCCTCCTCCCATCGCTCCCCACATATAAAACAACTAAACTTCCACTTCATTGCAATAACCTCAAACAATGCTTGCAATTTACATGCAACTTTCGCCTCTGTTTCATTTTCTGATACTCAAGCGCCGTAGAATCACGACCACACATACTCATGTGCGCTACCCTACTTGCCGCGTGCTTTTTCTTCACGTATCCTCCGCGCCGTCCACCATATCACTATCCCTGTAGCCATACTAACTATTCCTATCGAAATAAATAAACTAACTAAAAAATCAGTCATTACGACACTCCTTGCAAAATCCACCAAACTTCTCATACTCTATATCTGGCGTTACCATTCCACACGCCTTACATCGCCAACCACCCTCAATCATCTTGGTCTATCCTACCTTCCATCCATCCTAAAAAATCAGAACAAGCATCATAAATTCCCTGCATGTAAATCGGATATAACTCATCCGTCACCTGCCAATGCTCATCACGATGCTCCTGCGTGTTTTTCATCTTCTTCAAACAATACGCACGTATATCCATATACTTCACCTCACGCTTCAAATCTGCCTCCGTAAACGTGTGCTTCCGCTTACCAGATATATACGAATTACTCAACCCATTACGCTTCTTAACCTCAGACATCCAAATCCCCGCGCAATAATGCTATGTACTTACGCAAAAAATGCTGCTTCTTTGCCCTAGGCAACTCAGTCTCATCCAATGCCTTGTTTATACAATCATTTATGTGCTCCACTAACTCATCCTTCTCCTTCTGAATGTTGCCCATCTGATTCAACATCTCTGTCAACTTAGCAAACTCATGACCCCGTAACTCAGTCTCACCCGCTCGTATCCTATCCAAAAATTGCTGGCGTACCATCTCTACCTCCTGCATCCGCTCCTTCATATCCGTAACCGCACTACGCTTTACCTGCTCTATCAAGTCAAACTCTACCTCCTTACGCTGCTCACCCCAACCCTGCTTCATACTCCAATCCTGCAATGTTCGGTAATGTATGTTATATCCATAACGGTCATTCATCTCACGCGCTATCTCCGAATAACTAAAACCCTTCAAAAACATACCAAAAGCCTCCTGCTTGTCATTATCAGTATACTGGCTCGGCCTTCCGCTCATTCATACCTCGTATTTCCAAAAATATTGCCGCTCTCCACTCTGCGTGGCTCTCTACTCTCTTCATCTATTATCTCCTCCACTACATCCTCCTGAGCCTCATATGCCTCATTAGCTACAACATCATCAAACTCATTATCATCCGCCATACTAAAATCAGGCTCTGGCACCTTATCCATCATTACACGACCATCACCACCAGTACCAACCCCATAACGCTCAACATGAGTAAACAACGCATCCCATATCTCATCAGCCATCGAACTACCCTCGCGGTCACATATGTCCCACAAATCCATCAATGTCTTCTTTCGCAATCGGTCACGACCCACACTTATCAAATAACGCATAGGACGCTCCTTCTCCTTTGTCCAAACCATGTGACACAAGTATATACATGGCTATATATACCTTTCGTAGAAAAATATAAAAAATTTATAGACTACCTACCTCGCCCCAAAAAGACACACCCCCTTAACGTCTTATGGGGGGTTAGGGTTTTAGGGTATTAGGGTTTTAGGGGGTTAGGGTATTAGGGTATTAGGGCATTAGGGTTTTAGGGTTTTAGGGTTTTAGGGGGTTGTAAAAGTTTTAACATAATCTTTATATAGACCACTTGTCGATAGGGTAATATGAACAAAACGACCGACCTTTGGAAGAAGGTAAAAGATGAAGTAAACACAATGAGCATCGAGCCAATCAGAGAATGGTTAGATGTAAAAGAGAACCGCAGAGGCTACCTAGGGCACTCTGGAAAGGATGGAATAGGGTCATACTACTGCATACCTACAGACGTCCTTCATAAGTGCGGTATGAGCATTGAGGAAATCTTTCAAGGAAAGACAGCAATAGAAGAGCAAGAATGGAGAAGGAGACACATCTGTATTAAGTGCGGAGAAATATCCCCATCACTTGACCATGATGACTTTTGCACCCTGTGTGCAATAGAAGCAGAAGGTGATTAATTGGCCCAATGTGATTGTTGTGGTAAGAGAATGAAAAGAGTAGTTTACAACGAATGTCAAAACTCAGATTGTGAAGAGGCACTTTATAGAATGACAAAAGGAATAGGGTGGGAATAGAGTAAGATTAAAAAGTCGGACACCTAAGCATGTGTAAAACTGCTTAATATTTTTTTTCCAAGGGTTAACAATCGGCCACAGCCCATTCCACCACAACCTTTATATACCCCTGCCGTATAGCTACTTATGGAAAAACACGTCACAATGTTTCAACTATTACAGTGGAAATACGGCTTGCAACTTGAGATGAAAGGAATGAAGAACTCCCGCGGTTCG